>Ga0272441_10002261_pt1 | contig 39390 bp, 43 predicted proteins | sample SSMProp6N_FD_193582 | JGI IMG/M metagenome (GOLD analysis project Ga0272441, IMG submission 193582) | Marine sediment archaeal communities from Little Sippewissett salt marsh, Falmouth, MA, United States - SSM-Prop-6N | ecosystem: Environmental > Aquatic > Marine > Wetlands > Sediment ... | reverse complement strand
TCTTTTTTTGCATTAATTTTTAATCCCCCAAACCCATACTTCCTACTGGTTTGTCTTACTCGCCCTTCTCAAATAGCAAATAATGATTGACGAAAGCTGTCGTCATGCCTACGTCTCCCGCTGCTTGGTAGGTGTGTAGATGCCAGCCTGCCTTTTCCCACTCCTCAATTACCTTGCCAACATTGTCATGATGCCCAACCAGTACGCATTTCCATTCTTTCAACTTTCCTATCACCTCCTCTGTACACTTGCTTGAAACCATATTCCATCTCAACTTGCATTAATAATTTAAGCAGCAACAGCATTAAATTCTAATCAAAATCTAACCCCAATCCGTTTTGTTGCGTTATAAAAAACGGGTTGGTTTTTTAAACCATGGCTTTTTTGTTCCATTTATCTCGGTTATTCAATCCAATTGCCAGATATACAATTCCCAAAGTGAAGAAAGGCAATCCAACAGTGATATACAATTCTGTCAAGAGAGAAACGACCATCCAAGAAAGACCCGCTGGTGCCATGATTAAGCCCATTATGAAGAAAACTCGATAGTTTGTCTCAGCTTTATACGCAGTCTTTTTTCTTTTCCGCAACGCCAATACCATTGCTACTGCTACGATAACAGACGCAACAAACACTAATACAGTAATTGAAGCAATCATAAGCTTCCTTCACCTCGATTTTTGGGTTTCAGTTGAAACTTCTGTATCCTCGAAAATGAAAAGGTCGTTGATGGTTGTTTTAAGGGCTTTAGCTATCAGATGTGCCAGGACTAGCGATGGGTTGTATTTGCCTTTTTCCAAGTAGAGGATTGTTTCTCTTCGCACATTCACTTTTTTGGCTAAGTCTTCTTGAGTTAGATCGTATCGTGCTCTTAACTCTTTGATTCGAGTTTTGAATTTCATCAGAATTCTCCTTTTTTAGCGTAGTACCAACTCAGTAAGCCGAACGAGAATCCCATTACCAGCATTATGGCGATTACAGTATATCCTGTGTCCAGTTCAGGCAAGAAGGTTAGAAACTCGTTTCCGAAAATGTTCCACAGCATTATTGATACCATGAAGGCTAAGGTAATGTAATAGGTGCCGAGTGCTGCTTTGCCTTGAATTTTTGATGTTCGTTCATCTTGCATTGGATATCCTGCTTTCTTGTTTTTTTGCACCATCCAGATCATAAATATTGCTAGTAGAATAATTATCACAGCGTTTAGGATTAGAATTATTGGCCACCCGTATGCGACCATACCTATTCACCTCCTCTATTCATCGCTTTTCTCGGGGTTGCGATTAGACATACTCCTGTTATTCCGAGTACGGTCGCGACATTTGTTGTTGTTTCGCCCAGAATTGCTCCGTCAAACATCAGCACCGCTCCAGCCAGACAAACCAAAATTCCCAAAACGAATAATATTTTTCTATATTTTTTCGTGTTTCTCGAGCCCCCATTTAATTATATCTAACATTTTATTGTATTTATCTAACATAAAGTTATGTATTTCTAACCTATAAATGTTCCTGCACTTGAACGTTTCCGCATCATATCTTTGACTTATCTTTCCTTTCAGGCGGTAAGCATAGAGGCAATGAAGTCAGAAAAGCAATGGAAACCGTCTTGTCAAGAAACCTTGACTAAGGCTTAGTCTGGTACAATAAATTCTTCTTTGTCATCGTATAGGGTCTCTTTTTTGCCTAATCTGGAGGCTATGAATCCTACGAGAATACCCATTGTTATGGCGAAAATTACTGATATTATTACGCCAGCAAGTTGCCATGATGGAGATGCTACTAATCCCAATGCTATTATTCCTCCGAACACGCCGGGCATACCGTGGAGGTTGTGAACACCGCATGTGTCAACTCCCCCTGTTGCCTTTTGCAATCGTGGCTGTATTATGGTGTAGCCGAACACGCTGATTGCCCCTGCAATCAACCCGATTAGCATACTCCATCCAGGGGTAACGTTTTCTACTGATGCTCCAATTGCGACTCCACCTGCCAGTGAAGCGTTGGCGATGTCGGCAACCTCGATTTTGCCCCTTATGAGAATTGAAAACACGTAAGTTGCAATGGTTGCGCCGCAGAGAGCTAAAATGGTGTTGATAGCTACGAGCGGAATTTTGTCAACCGATACTAAAGCAGCACAAAATGAAGGCCAGAATACCCATAACGCGGCGCTTCCGAGGAGTGCAAACTCGTTGCTTCTTTTCGAGGTTTCCACTTCAATTTCTCTTTCTTTCTTCGAAGCCAACATTATAATCATGCCGAGCGCAAAGTAGGCTCCAAAAGCGTGAATCGTTATTGACCCAGCGGTATCCAAGAACGCTCCTGCTGGAATAACCGCTCCGCTGAACAAAATCCACTCGTTAAGTGCATATAACGGCGTGAACAGTGCCCCGATGAGGAGGTACTGGTGAGTGTTTACCCTGCCAAGTGTACCACCTATCGCGATTAGGAGGCTGGCAGCTGCAAACTCCGCGAACAGAAGCATGGAGATATTAGTGATTGATATGTCTGCGGCTGATCCCCACAGGTAAGGTCTAATCAGCATGTATAAGGGCAGAGACAAAGCCACTGCCAGATAGGTGACCGTTACTGATGTGTACCCGTACTTTCTGACAAAAACCATCAGAAACCCGAAGCCCATCAGAAGCATGACCAGTATGTGAATAGACTTTTCGTACATGAAGTCGTTCTCAGCGGCAGTCATGGCGCCCTCTGCTCCGTACTCATTCAATTGGGGTATCATTGCGATTCCAATAACGATAGCAATTATCAGAAAAACAGCAGCCCACTTTTTCATGCTCTCTTGATTTCTCATCATAAGCATGTCCCAGCAAACGTTCAGTAGCCTACCATCATCAAGTGAATTATATATAATTTTATCCAAAACAACATCTTGCAGATTTCGCAAACATTCAGAAATTGTTTTCTCAACTTAACCTAAACAACAGAAATGGGTCCTACTTTGGTGCGGGGGGTGGGATTCGAACCCACGAACGCCTACGCGACAGGGTCCTAAGCCCTGCTCCTTTGACCAGACTGGGAGACCCCCGCTGTCAAGCTTGTTAAGACTTGAAAGTACGTTGTCCGCCTTTAATATTTTGTTAACGGTTGGTATGTGCTTTTCCATGTTTGGCTGTTGATAGTTGGCTAGTAGGTAGTCAATCATTTAAACGGAAACGGATATTCTAGTACGAGAAAGTTTGCCTGCTTCAAGCCGAAAAGAAAAATCCGCTTCCAACGTGGAAAACCTGAGTAAGAAGCTCGATGAAATAATCAGTAGGCTTGATCTTCTTGAAAAGATGATTCTTGAGAACCCGGAAAACAGGGGGGTGGCTGCCGCTGTGGGACTAGCTCGGTTTAGCATAGGCGTGTATGGTGAACCTTTGAAGCTTGCTGAACGTTTGAAGAACGCAGAGCGCTATTTGCGTCGGAAGCCTATTGCGCAGGATGAAATTTCGCGGTGTATAATCCAAGCGTTAGCTGTTAAGGGAGCATTGAATATTTCGGCGATTACACGACAAGTAACCGGGATGCGGGGGAAAGCCAGCAGGCGCATAGTGCGTGAAAGAGTTAAAAAACTGCAGGCGCAAGGGGTTCTGTCTAGGAATGACGGTAAGGTTCCGACTTACGAGTTGGTTAAGCAGGCTGACCAGTAAGGTGGTCACTTTTACGCAGAATGCCTAACTATGGTGACCAGTCTATAATGTGTTTGAGGTGAATAATATGGCAAACCATGAAGGAAAACATGAAGAAGTTGACCCGGAAAACATCAAGGAAATACTCGGTGTTGTTTCCTCTGAGATTCCAGCGTTGATAAAAAGTATTTTGTCTTCGGTGTTCTCTGAAGAGGCAGGTAGAAACATGGGTAAAGCTGCGGCGGCGTACTACAAGGAACTGACAGCAGGCGGGTTGCCTGAGCCAGTAGCCGTGAAAATGACTGAAGAGTACATGCGGACTTTCACAAGCCTCGGCGACATGCTTAGAAGCGCTGGAAAAGGCGGGTGGGGTCCTCACAGCGGAGACGAAATAGGCCGAAAAATCGAAAAACACATCCATGGCAAGAGTGGGGAGGAATAACTTCCTCTTCCCTAAAATGGAGGTTGATTATTCATGAGTGCAGTTTCAATATTTGCCACGGTGTTCAAGTCGATTCCACACTTGGCGATAGTGGTCCTTAATCTGCTTTGGATGTATGTGACTCTGGGCAGAAGAGTCCGCAAGACGAGGCGCGCCTTTGAAAAGCAACTTATGCAGCAAGGCATGTCCAAGCAGAACGCGCAACGGCTAAGCGCATGCTACGAAGACCTGAAAGACAACATCACGGGCATGCTTAAACAGGGAATAACAACCATGCGTTTCCAGACAAAATGAAAAAGAAGGCGTTAAGCAGTCATCTCGGGTTTTTACGTGTGTTTTATCGGCGACGGTAACTATCCATCTTGAATTGACCGACGTTTCTGCAGAGTTCTACGCGGTTATGATATAACTTGCGTTTTTTAACCCTTGGACCCGCAGTGCTCTTTTTTGCTGTTGTTTCTATTTTTGGAGTTTGCATTCTAACTTTACCGGCTTTTGACAGCGCACCATGAGTAGGCACGATTTCACCTCCCTAATCGTAGCGACATAGCTAAATTTCTGCCAAGCTTAAAACCCAAGCATTACAGACCTGACCAATAAGCCTAAAAGGCAGTAAGCTCGATTAACTGTCCGCTTTACCATTTGGCATCTAATAAAGGTTCGCAATCATAATAGACGAAAAGAACTGAATAGTTTCCATTTTTTGGATAAGTCTCAGTCACTCTTCAGTAGAATTGCCTAATTTTTTAAATTGGAGATTTTAAGACATAAGAGATATAAGTAGCCGCAAGTAACGCAACAAAAACCTGAAAAGCAAGTTCTTGGGATGAGATAGTCTTTTTCTATCAAAATTTTCTGCTTGTTTTTTATTTGGAGTCATCATCGTGAGTATTGAAAAAACTGAAAAACTTTCCGTCTATCAAAAATCTATCGCGAAAAACGTGAGTGAATATACAACTGATGGCAATTGGAAGGACTATAAGTGGCAATTAGCTCATTCAATAAAAGATGTAGCTACTTTTGAAAAGTTAACTGAGATTTTGTTCACCGAAGAGGAGCATGAAGAACTTGAAAAAACCGTCAGCAAGTTTCCGATGAGTATCACGCCGTACTATGCGTCTTTAATCGAGAAAGAAAATTACCGTAATGACCCGATATTTAAGCAGGCGTTTCCTGATCCGGCTGAACTTGAAGTTTCAAGATGCGAGATGTCTGATCCTTTACATGAGGATAAAGATAGCCCTGTTGAAGGAATTACACATAGGTATCCTGACAGGGTGCTTTTTTTGGTCAGTAACCGTTGTTCTATGTATTGCAGGCACTGTACACGAAAAAGAAAGGTTGGTGACTCTGACCATATTCCTTCAAAAGAGCAGATACTGAAGGGCATCCGCTACATTAGAAACAACCGTGAGGTCCGTGATGTTCTGCTTTCAGGTGGGGACCCTTTCATGTTGCCTGATGATTATCTGGACTGGATTCTGACGGAGTTAAGGAAAATCCCGCATGTTGAGATAATTCGAATTGGCTCAAGGATGCCTGTTGTTCTTCCCTACAGAATAACTGATGCGCTGGTGGAAATGCTGAAAAAGAATCATCCGATATGGTTGAACACGCATTTTAATCATCCAAGAGAGCTTACGCAGTCAGCTCGAGAAGCACTTCGGAAGTTGGCAGATGCGGGGATTCCACTGGGAAACCAATCTGTGTTGCTTGCTGGCGTAAACGACTGCCCACGAATTATGAAAAAGCTCAATCAGAAACTCGTGCAGAACAGGGTGCGGCCATACTACTTGTTTCAATGTGACCTTTCTGAAGGGCTCTCTCATTTTCGAACCCCCATTGGGAAAGGTATTGAAATCGTGGAAAGCCTTGTAGGGCACACCACTGGCTTTGCAGTACCCACTTATGTCGTGGATGCTCCAGGCGGCGGCGGAAAAATTCCAATTATGCCGAACTACGTTATTTCTTACTCCACAAACAAGGTTGTTTTAAGAAATTACGAGGGAATCATAACCACATACCAAGAACCCGACAGTTATGAACCGATTTTTTGCGACAGAAACTGCGAAGAATGTGCTTTGCAACTGAAGTTAGATGAAGCTGACGAAACAAAATCTATAGGCATTGAAAGATTGTTAACAGATGATAATGATGAAATTTCACTGGTACCGAATGGAAATTCAAGGTTAGAACGAAGAAACAACAAAGAGTAGCTTGCCGAGTGTTTGCGATGTCCAAAGACGAGAGCGCGGATTTCCATATCAGAAACGTGAAACTGGAAGATATAAAGGAAGTTTACAAGCTGCTTGTGGCGAATAGACCATATGTCGGCTTGAATTCCCGCTACACTTATTTTCTTCTCGCTAAAGACTTCTCCGACACTTGCGTCGTAGCCGAACATAACGGCAAAATAATCGCGTTTTCCTCAGGCTATGTCCCGCCATCTAGACCAGACACCTTTTTCAGCTGGGAAACCGTTGTTCACCGAGACTACCGCGGTCACAACCTACAAAAAAGAATGCTCTTACACCAAATTAAAATAACAAACGCCAAGTACTTCGAAGGAACCGTGAACCCATCAAACAAAATTTCCAAAAAAAACTTCTGTGAACTAGCCGAAATGCTGAATACTAAATGCGAGAAAAGAATACTGTTTAAAGAAGAAGACTTCGAAAACGACGGACATGAAGCTGAAGTCCTATACCGAATCGGGCCAATTTCCAAAAATGAACTAAAGTAATCAACATAGTTTCTAGTCAGTCGCTGACTCTGCTGAAAAAGTGAGCATTTTATGGTGCAGTGCTGAACTCGTTAAACCGTAAGCTCTTTATTTCATAGCGCACGTTTTGTTCAGAGAGAATTCGTTGCGCCTCGGTGGCCTAGCCTGGTGGGGCGTTACCTTGGTAAGGTAATGGTCGCGGGATCAAAGCCCGCCCGAGGCTCCACTACAAAAAAGCAAGCGCCCACGCTGAAGCTCACTCGGTTTTCTATCTTCATAACCTCCCCATCATATTTGGATCCTAATAGGAATAGTATGCAGAAAAGGGGGAGGGGGGTAGAGTGTCTCTTCCAGAACTATTTGTAGTTTAAATACGGGGGGTATAGTCTTTTCCGAGCAGCCAGTCACGAACCCTCATAAAACCCTCAACAACAAAACAGGAATACTGATAAGTTAAAGGGTATATTTAGACAGAAGGCGAATTTCATGTGTAAAACTTACCGTATCGCAGTGTTAAAAGGCGATGGCATAGGACCCGAAGTAACCGACCCAGCGGTAAAAGTCTTAGAAGCCATCCAAGACACTTCTGACCTTAAGCTAATTTTTCTCTATGGAGAAGCAGGTTACCACTGCATAGCAGAACACGGCACTAACCTGCCTGAAGAGACAATCGCGCTCCTGAAAAAAACAGACGCTTGCCTTAAAGGTCCCATGACCACACCTGAGGAGCCAGGTGCACCAGTCAGTGCAGCCGTGAAAATCAGAAAAATGTTCAACCTCTACGCCAACGTCAGACCTTGCCGTTCCTACCCAAACGTAGACGCGTTAAAGCCAAACATTGACCTCGTTGTAGTGCGTGAAAACACTGAAGGCATGTACTCAGGCGTAGAATACGAAACCTCACCTGGCGTAGCGGTGGCAATGCGCATAATCACTCAAAAAGCCTCAAAGCTCGTCGTGGAATACGCCTTCAAACTCGCTGAAAAACGCAGAAAACACTTGACCTACGTTCACAAAGCCAACATCCTAAGAGTAACTGACGGAGTATTCAACGCCGCCGTCAAAGCCGCAGCCAAAAACCACCCAGACGTAACAGTCGACGACGTCCACATAGACGCCATGGCCATGCACCTCATTAAAAAACCCGAAACCTACGATGTCATCGTCACCACCAACCTTTTCGGCGACGTAATATCGGACGAAGCCGCCCAAGTCACTGGAAGCCTAGGTTTAGCAGCAGGAGCAAACATAGGTGACTCGTACGGCATGTTCGAGCCCGTCCACGGTTCAGCCCCTAAGTACACTGGCATGAACAGGGTTAACCCCACGGCTACCATAATGGCGGCGCAGATGATGCTGGACTACTTAGGTGAAAAAGAAGCAGCAGCCAAAATCGAAAACGCAGTCATGAAAGTTCTGAAAGAAGGAAAAGTGCGAACAAAAGATTTAGGCGGTTCATCCACCACAAGCGAAATGAGCGATGCCATAGCGTCAAAAGTCAAGACGCTCTGAAACCTCAACGTAAGTGTAAGAGTTAACGTGAACTTCAAGTTCGCCGCTTCCGTTTGCCTTAACTTTCGCGTTCACCAACTGTAAACTCGCGTTAACTTCAACCGCTTTTTCAAGTTCTTCTGCTTTTTCGTTCCAAACCACAACTGGGATTTCTCCTGTTTCATCCGCCAGCGTCAACCGCATCACTGTTCCCGCGCTCATGTCGCTTCTCATGAATGTTGACGCGGGAAAAACCTCTTTCACCGTACCTGCAAGATGAATGCTGTTGTGAGATGCGGTTACCTTGTTGATTTTTGTGGCGAATTTGCTAAGGGAAGGGCACTCCTCCGCTTTCACGTTTTTAGGCTCAACTTCAACGTGGCTCTTGCTGCCCATGTGTAATTCCACTTTGCCTTCGCGGTCTTCACGCGTGTAGCCATGAGAGAAACGTATTATCTGCCCCGTTTTCAGTTCTCCCGACTCTACCGAATCAACGTTATCATTCCACAACACCACACCGAGAGTATCGTCTTTATCGGCTATCAGCAAGTTTGCAACTTTCCCCGATCTTTTGCCCGTGAAGGTTCTCGGGGGATAAACCACGACCACACACCCTGTTACCGTGACATCGTTCAAGCCTGCAACCAAGTCGCTTATGGACAACCTGCGAATAACTTTGCGACGAATAGTTTCAATCCCGTATCTAGCGGCAATCAACCGCAAAAGCGTCTCGTCAGCTATTAAACCACCAGTCTTGTCCTTCTCAGCCGCCAAGCTTTCAAGAATCTGGTCTCTGCTGACTTCCGGGTGCTTCGACAGAATCTGTTGAATTATCTCTTCACTGGACATTTTTTGGTGCCAGCACCGATATAGGCTCAGCACGCTTTAAATTTTTGCTTCTATTCAAGGGCAGTACGGGTGTTGGCTAAGTTTATTAAAATCTTTAGCCACCCTTTAAGGTGGCGCTGGGAGAAAAGAAAGTGATTGGCTCTGCGGCTCTTTACGCGCTGGGTATAGCGTTGATTTTCGTAGGGATACTGGTAATCGTGGTTGCTCTTGTCTTGCTTTCTATTTCAGGTGCTGGAAAAGGTAAAGTCGAAGGTGGAGGAGCTGTCATAATTGGGCCCGTTCCGATTATTTTTGGGACAGATGAGAAATCGCTTAAAACTGTTTTGCTGCTTTCTTTGGGGCTTGCAGTGATGCTTGTGGTGGCTATGGTTGTATATTATTTGTTGCTGAGGTGAAAAGGGTGGACGTGATGAGGAGTGGTGAAGAAGAAAACTGTGAAACCGTTGAGGAAGGTGTAACTGTATCTGGATGTTTCTTTTTGTTGTTGATTTTGGGTTTTGTCTTAGTTGTCGTTGGCGTAGCAGTCATTTTGGTTGCCGCAGTTTTTTATGGGGGTGTTTCAGCGAGTGGCGGCGTGGTTATTTTCATTGGTCCGTTTCCGATAGTAATTGGTGCGGGTCCAGATGCTACATGGATAGTTTTGTTCAGCATAATCTTGGCTGTTCTAAGCGTAGTGGTGTTTTTTGTTATGAACAGAAAGATAAGAAAGTTTGAAAGTTAGCTTCTCTAGTTTGTTTGCTCTTCTTCTTTGCCGTAATACGAGTACAGGAATATCAGTACTAGAGCAACAAACGTTGATGCCATGAGGATGTATTCTAAAGTCAGGAAGTATGAGCTTAAGTCCATCGAGATTCTCCTTTTCTTGCTTATTCATGTAACGTTTTAATATTTAAGCAGTAGCTTTTTCAGGTTCTGCGGGCTTAAGCTGTTTTGTGTTTTGAGCGAGCCTATCTTACCTTTGACTTTTCGAGGTGTTACTTCTCACACGTTCCATAATGCTCGGAAACGACTATACCCACCTTATATAAACTATAAATTTTCTTCTTCAACCATGCTTCCAAGTTTCTCAAATTTCCTCGAATATCATAATTGAAGTTTCGCTTCATGAGAGGGCAAGGGGGCGCGCAGGATTTTCAGCTATTGTTGCTAGAGTATTGTTTGAAGTATGTGGTATAGTGTATAAGAGAAGACTGCTGCTAATGGTGCAGATAATATCCACGCCCAGATTATATTTCGTATTGTTCCCCATTTTACCGATTTAGAGCCTCTGATTAAGCCTGCTCCTATTAGGGTTCCACTTGCTGCGTGGGTTGAGCTTACGGGCATTCCCAATAATGCTGCAGCCCCGAGTATTAGTGAGCTTGATAAGTCCCGCGAGAAACCTTGGTATGGTTGCATTCGAGTTATTTTTGTGGCCATTGTTTTTACTATTCGCCAACCTCCGAAAATTACTCCAGTTGTCAGTGCGATGTAGGAGGCTATTATAACCCAGAAAGGAACAATAAATTCAGAGATAAAGCCATAGTAGAGCAGGATCATAGTTATGATTCCCATGACCTTTTGTGCGTCATTGGTTCCATCTGTGATTGAAAATAGAAAAGTTGCACCTATCTGTAGGCGCTTGAAGCGCCTGTTCATCTTAGCTGCTGGCTGATTTATGAAAATCCTGATTATTAACACAGTTATTAGGTACGCGACTACGATTGCGATGAATGGGGAGGTTATCAATGGAATTATGATTTTGTTGACTATTCCTCCCACCTCAATGATTTCGAAACCTCCGGCTGCCACTCCTGCACCTATCAATCCGCCAACCAGAACGTGGGTTTCTGATATAGGCAACGCGTAGACCCATGAGAATATGAAGTCAAAAATCAAAGACCCCAGCAATGCGGCTATTATTACTTCTCCTGAAGCGAACCCCTCTGTTATGATTCCGGTTCCTATGGTTACTGCTACTGCAGAGCCGAAAAACACCATGCCTATAAAAGAGCCGACTGCAGATAAGGCTATAGCTTGGTTGGTTTTCACGGCTCTTGTTGCTATGATGCCTGCAGTGGCGTAGGCTGCATCTGTGAAACCGGTCCAAAAACCGAATATGAGTGCCAGTAGCAATGCGAAAGGCAAAACTATGTCAATCATGAGATCAGGCGTTCTTTATGACTATATCTTGAAGAACTAGGCAGACATCTTCGCATTTGTCGGTTATCTGCTCCAAGAGTTCGTATATGTCCTTCATTATCATGATTTTGATCGGGTCTTTTTCTTTGAAGAGTTCTACAATTGAGAAATCGTATAAATCATCTGCTTCGTTCTCTAAACTGTTGACGGCTTTGAAGCTTTTTTCTATTTCCACTTGGTTAATTTTCCTTATGTGTTTTGTAGCGGCACTTATTTCCTTAACCTGCCGGACTATGATGTCGGCGAACTCTTTTATTATGTCACCTGGTTTTTCTAGTTTGAAAAGAAAAATCTTGTTTGCTGTTGCATCAATTAAGTCAAGGACGTCATCATACAGGGAAGCGAGTTTGGAAATATCCTCTTGATCTATCGGGGTAATGAACGACTTGTTCAGCTTTCGGAAAATTTTGTGGACAAGTTCATCGCCCTCATGCTCCATGATTCTCATTCTCTTGATTAACACGTCAAAACTTTCGTATTCCCTGATCATAGTCTGGAATAACTCGGCTACTTTCACAGATAGATCGGCTTGTTCCTCAAGAAGATTGAAGAAGACCTTGTCCTGAGGAAGAATCCATTCTTTGAAACCCATAACACTTCCTAAAAGACACTATTAATATTAGCTTTTCCATATTTAGCTCATAAAACATTAAATAGACTATATATAGTTCCAAGAGACGGGTTGTGGACAGGCATACGCTGCTGGTTTCTACTTTGATTGGATATTAGGCGGCAGAATGCTCTGGCTTGGTTTTTCAACATGCCTTTGGTTGCGGAAAACGCCAATACGGACCTACCCCCTACTGGTTTCTGCAATGAATTTCTATTAGGATCCAAATAGGCTAGCGTGTCAAGAAACCTTGATGAAAACTCTTTAATTTTGGACACAACGTGGTATTATGGGGATAACCATGAGGAAACGTGCTGCTCTGCTGTTTGTTCTCGTTTTCTTAACAGTCTTGGGCAAAAGTCATGTAGGGTGATGTTGTTTTAGACGAGTTAACCGTTCCCTAACCTGCAATGCTGCCAGCAGTACTTTCAACAGATAAGTGTTCTTAATTGTTTAGCCGTAGAATTGTGGTCTTTTAGAAAGGTTCAGCGGCAAAGGAAGAGGCTTGAAAGGCTTACCCTCAAGTTTACCCGTAATTTTCGCTACCAACTCATCCAGCTTCATGTTTTGCACTTTACCGTGGGCTTCGCGGTCTCTGACGGCGAGAACTCCCGACTCAAGCTCCCTCTGCCCCACAACTATAACGTAGGGCACCCACTCCCGCTCTGCCTCTCTGATTCGCTTCTGCAAAGTGGCGGCGCGGTCATCAATGTCCACGCGTATGCACTGCACAGCTATCTTCTTGGCGATTTCCTCAACTTTTTCTGTGAAATCATCAGAGATAGGTATCAGCCGCACTTGGGTGGGAGAAAGCCACAAGGGAAGCATTGGTAACGCACCTTTCTGTTGTGTTCTGTAGGCTTTTTCCAGCAGGGCGTACACGCATCTTTCGATAGCGCCGCTTGGAGAGCAATGCAGAATAAGAGGATTCAGTTTTTCGCCTTTCTCGTCAACGTAAGTTATCCCGTATCTTTTCGCGTTTTCAACATCTATCTGGTCCGTGGACAGCGCCGCTGCCTTATCCTGATTGTCAACGAAGTTGGCGTCCCATTTCAGCCTGAAATAGAAGAAGCGCTCCTTCCAAACTTCCGCCAACAGTGGTTTACCGTAGATTTCCGCCAATTCCGCAATGAAATCCTTGTTTTCCTCGTAAAAGTCCTTCGTGAATCGTAGCGCAATTTCGTAATCGTCCTTAGACAAGCCAATGCTGCCTAAGACGCTGATGCAAAGGTTAAAACGCGTTTTAAATTCGTTTTTCGCCTGTTCCAAGTCGGTGCAGAACGCGTGGCAGTCAGGCATGGTGAACGCTCGCAGACGCCGTAAGCCGCAGACTTCGCCGCTTTTTTCGCGCCTGAAACTGTAGCGTGTTAACTCGTAAAGTTTCAGAGGCATCTGCTTGTAAGAGAACTGGGTGTCATGCACCATCAAGAACTGCCCGAAACACGCAGCGAACCTGAGGAAAAGGTCTTTGTCCTCACTTTGCAACACGTACTGGCGCGCGGGAAAACGGTTCAGGTAGTCCGCTAAGCTTGGGTGATTAAAATCGTACATGACGGGAGTTTCAACTTCCATGGCTCCGTAAGCGGTCATTTCAGCGGTTACGAACTGCTCCAGCAGGGACTTGATTAACCTGCCTTTAGGGTACCAGCGAAGGTTTCCTGGGTCGCTTCCCGGCTCGTAATCTGCAATTTCCAGTCGTTTCATCAAGGTCACGTGAGGCGGCATCTGCGTGACTGCTCGGGTCTTCTTGATCTCGTACTCAGAGAACTTTCGCAGGTTTGTGTGCCCTTTGAATTTGAATTCTTCAATCGGCACCAGCGAACCGTCGGTTTGGAGAATGTGCCAGAAAGACTTGAGCGTATCCTCGGCTTTCAACGCTGCAGAAACTGGTTCTTCTTTCGCAACTTCTTGCGGCGCCTTCGCCTTTGCGATGTCTGGTGCATAGGAGCGTGACTGCTCGGCCAGCGGGTGCCCCTTAATGGAGAGCGTGAACTGTTTGGTCCAGCCGAAGGGAGCGCGGTACGTCTAGATGTCTTTCTGTTTTGCGTAGGATTCCATTTCTTTTACGAGTTTCAGCGCTTCGGAAGGCTTTGACAGGTTGCTGCTTAAGTGCGCGAAAGGATAAAGCAGGATACGGTTAACTTTGAGGTTTTGAAGGAACGCGTGCACTTCGTCTATGGCTTGTTTTGCCGTGGCTGAGTTGTCGCCTGCCTCGATGGCGGTGAACAAGACCACGACGTCTTCGACGCGGTTCTCTTCCTTCGCGGCTTCCTCAGCTATGCTGATTTCCTTCTTAACAGGCTTGTAAACAATGTAGTTGGAGTGTAACTGCAGTATTCGCATGGTGCTTCACTCTTCTTAAGTGCCGTAACGCCACTTATCAATGGTCTTGTCCTTTTTAGTTTTCTTCTTGAATTCCTTGTAGTGTTCTTTGCAAACGTAAACACGTTTTTCGCTGCCGCCAACGTTTAACCCGGCAGACTTGGCTTTTCCAGTTGACAGTGAACGAACAGCTTCCCTGCTGCAACCAGACACGCTGCATTTAACTCCTTTATCTATGCGTCCCAACGGTTCATTCCTTCACACAGTTTTACGCAGTACAATACGCGTTATGTCTTAATTTCTTTTTCATAAACAGAACGCGCCCTTTGATAAATCTCTTCTTTTTCCCCGAAGAATGTGGGTCCAATGCCTTCGATAACCAGCGAAGCTGCGGCGGAGCCCACGCAAGCGCACCAAAAAGAGTCTTTTTGGCGGATGTACTCAGTTAAAAAGCCGCCTATGAAAGCGTCCCCGGCGCCAGTGGGGTCAACAAGCACTCTGGAGCTGCAGGGGGGAATGTTGTAAACAGTTTTCTCCACAGAGAGCACCGCGCCTTGAGCGCCCAAAGTGACGATGACTGTTTTAACTCCAAAATCATGGATAGCATTTATTGCCGCGTTTATATCGGAATGCCCTGTGAGCGCGGTGATTTCCTCCAACGAAGACTTGTAAACGTTGATGAGGCTGAACAGGCGCTTGTCAACTGAAGCGCGAGACGTAACCTTTCCCGTTTTACCAAAACGCCGCAGTAAACCTTGTGGGTCAAGGGATAAAACCTCCGCGCGCCCCTTCAATTTTTTCACCACTTCATACGAAATTTCGCCCGCAATAGGCGCGACGTGAACAGCTTTGGCTTGCAGAGACTTTGGCAAGTTACTCACCTTGATGGGAGCCGCCTTGCTTTCCAGCTTAAGCGTCCTGTTTGACAAGTCTTTTTTGTATTCTATGTCAAAACGCGTTGTCCCTTTCTTCTTGAGCTTAACGACGCCAGAAAGGTCTATGCCTTCTTCCCGAAGCCACCACATGTAAGCTTCTGGGAAATCCCCGCCAACCTTGGAAATTATAGAGACCGTTCCGTCTAAACGTTTTGTCACAAAAGAAACATATGTTACGGAACCACCCAAAACCACGAAAGGGCTAGAACGGCTATGTAAACGAATAGTGTCTATCGCGAAATGACCTACCACTGCGACATCAAAAGTTTGGTTTTCCATCCGAGCCCCTATGAAACACGTAATAGAATAACTGATATATAGAACTATTTCAACCCAGAGATTCAGGTATTAGGAATTTAGAGCCAAATTTCAGAATTTTTAAGAGCTTTTAAAGTGTAATATTTATTGAGCAAAATGACTGAATTGCTACAACAGCGGATTAAAATATTTTGAAGCAGAAGCGCGGTTGGCGAATGAGGAATCAATACAATACTGTAGTCGTCTTGGCTATAGCAGCTATTTTCATATTGGCTGGTGTTTTTGCAGCAATTTTAACCGCAATCGGAGCATTCGAGAACTTTGATTTCGGGTTTCTTTCAGGATTCAACACATACATTTTCGGAATGGCAATAGCTCTCACATTAGCGATTATTGGTGGCTTACTTTTGTTTTTCGGATTGCATAGCAACTAAAAAACAAAACTAACAAGAAAAGAAAGCGCCTCCTTTAATTACTGTTTCTGGTCTCAAGGTTCAAATGCACAGAAATAACTGAACCTGCAAAACACTTGTTTTGTAGCCATGCTAAAGGAATGCTTTTTCTTACGTTTGCCGGCTAGTATTTTTGAAAAATGCTAGATGGTTCTTCTTCTTTTCTTCCTTTAAAACCGCATCCTCGCCTTGCCCATGCATTTTTCGAATCGAAACTGAAGTTCAGAGTGGAACTTCCTCGCCTCTCTGAGGTGCGTTTCGAGAAGCATGTGCTACAGTAAACAGGCTTGCCTTCTTTAGGCTTGAAAGGCACCGTGGCGTTTTTGCCGCATTCATCGCATTTAATTTCAAACATTCTTTTTTGTGACGTGTAAAATCACCTCTCCTACCTTTGATTAAAAATTGAAAATAGAAATTTTCAATTATTGATGGTGGTATAGCTAACCACTTGATTTAAAGGTTTGCACCTTAAATAGCGAAAATGCGTGAAGAAAGTAAACAAAAGAGGAGCGAAGTTTAGTCCCAGTCAGCCTTTTACTTCAGAATGATTTTGAATAACATTAAACAATTTTTTCATCGTTGTTTATAGAAGGGTATATTAACTGTCATGAGAATATATATAGAGTTATTGGATGAACATTTTAGATTATTAGACGATAACTTGGGTTTTGTTGATTTGTCGTCTATTAAATTATAGAAAAAAGGAGGGTTAAAAATAAGCATTCAAGATGAAGCCGAATTATTCATGGCTATGCGGAACTACAGTTGTGAGGAGAGAGAAAAGTGGGATGAAGGAATAGACATCATCGCCTTGGATACGGCGTCAAAAGAAAAGGTTCTGTTACGAATAGTAGAAACAAAGTCGAAATCTGGATTCGTTGGAATAGACACTGTTAAAAAGATGCTGGGAGCTATAGAACGTGAAGATTACGATAAAGTTTTTCTTTTCGGCAAAAGGTTCACAGATGCCGCAAAACAGGAATTAATGCACAATGATATTCAAAGAATCTCGGAAGGATATATGCCAAAGTTTAAGCCAGAAAGGCTGTACCTCCGAATAAACCAATACGTTAATGATTTATGCAAAGTGAAGTGCGGAAAAATTCCCGAAAAAGAGTCTGATTGTAAAGGCGACTGCAGGATTAGAGTGATCAGCGATAACGCTTCTTTCCATTTTGAACAAGGCTGGATAAACCTGATGAAAAAAGACCTCAAGCAACTCTTATCGCTGAATGATGCCAAGAAATCTGAATAGCTGGGTTTATCAGAAACTAGTCTAACAGCTTTTGGCTTCAACCCTGCATATTCTGCGAAAACAGATGCACAATCAACATTGCTTTTCTACTGTAACCGTTGCACGTGACTTAAGAGAACACCACAATGTGAACAGTAAACCGTTCTCGCGTCATGACTGGAGCAACAGTATAGCTTTCGCCAAGTCACCTTCGCATTCTTCCAAGGCTTTTCTTGCTTCTCCCACGCTTTTACCGGTCTGGTCAGCTACAAGCTGCACGTCTGCCTCAGACACAGCAGTTTGAGAGGCGCTGTGTGCGGTACGTTCAGCAGCTTTCTCCTCGACTTTTCCGCCGATAACCTGAAAGATTTTTTGCCCCTGCATTTCAAGAATCGCCACTTCAGGCTGCTCTATTGTTATTTCCTTGCTGCTGGTTTTTATGATAACTTGTTCAACATCAGCAACAGAGTCCATGTTCATGCCCATGCGCTGCATCATGCGCTTTTGTTCTCGGGAATTCATGCGTCTATGCATAACAAATCGCTTCCACAAACTATTCTGCATTAGGGATTCATATACTTAACTTTCCTTTGCACATCCGCGCCTAACTTTGACGGCGACACCAGTTTTGAAAGCCTTCATCTCATCAGCGGAAAGCAAGGTGCGTCCAACCGCTAAAACGCGGTGGTCTTCGTCGACGATTATGACTTCGTCTTTGGCGCGGACTTCCTCATCAACTGTGACAACGTGTGTGGCAAACACGTCGCCGCCGTCAGCGATAAACTCTGAAACGTCGTTTTGCATTGTTACGAAGCATTTGGCAGAACCGCGGTTTTCAGCTACTGTTTGTGCAGCGGTGATGCTTAGGGACAGCAAGCCGTCGGTGGGGCGGAGTGTTACAAGCCTTTCGCCGTTTAGGTGCACGTAGCGTATTCTGCCAGTGGCTTTCGAGTACTCGATGGCCACGTTTTCTGGAAACAGCTTAACGCCTACGCCTTTGCCGAATTGGTAGTCAGCTGTGCTTCTGATGCGGGTTAACGCGTTCTCCACGTGTTTTCACCAGTGTCCTACATTTTTAATTCGACAACTATAAACACTACCGTATAATAAAGACAAATAGGTGAAAAATCGTTGCGATGCGAAGTTTGCGGACGCAAAATCCATGGTGCTCCAATCAGAGCCTTGATTGAAGGCGCCAAGCTAACTGTATGCATTGAATGTTCAAAACATGGAAGGATAATCCGGGAAGAAGAGGCGGAGGTCGGGCAGAGAGTTCCGAAGAAGCCTTTGACGCCTGTGTCTTTTGTTCCGAGAAAGCCTGCGAAAGCCAAAGTGGACACCACTCAAGAAATAGTGGAAGGTTACGATTCGAAGATTCGGCAGGCGCGGGAAAAGCTGGGTCTTTCCCATGAGGAACTTGGCAAGAAAATAAACGAGAAGGCGTCGGTTTTAAGCAAACTTGAGACTGGAAAAATGACCCCTAACAACCTGCTTGTTACAAAGCTTGAGCATGTTTTGAAAATCAAGCTGCTTGTTCCAATAAAAGAAGAAAAAATCTCACAGGGTTTTCCTAAATCGCCAAATCGGGAAACAACGTTAGGCGACCTGATACAGCTGAACAAGAAAGGCGAGGAGGAGCCCACAGAACGAAAGCAATCATAGTTCAAAGACGACTAAGCCACGAAACATCAAGTTTAGAAGAACTCAAAAAACTCGCGGAAGCCGCCGGATACACTGTTGTCGCAAAACTAGAACAACTCAGAACGGCTGACGCCCGCTACCAGATAGGCGCTGGAAAAGTAGAAGAACTGGCGGCCCTTGTCAAGGAAACCGGCGCAGAAAAAATTCTCTTCGACAACCCATTGAAGTCGGTTCAATCCTACAATCTGGGAAAAGTCACACGTGTAGAAGCCATTGACCGATTCAAGCTTATACTGGAAATCTTCACGAGAAGAGCCACAACCACAGAAGCAAAATTGCAAATTCAGCTTGCGACCCTCAAGTATGAACTGACTCACGCTAAAGAACGAGTAAGACTGACGAAGATGAAAGAGCAGCCCGGATTCATGGGACTCGGAGTCTACGAAGCAGACGTTTACTACGACGCCGTAAACAGGCAGATACAAACTATCAGAGGGAAACTCAGAAAAATCCGGGAGAAACGGCTTTTGCACCGTGAAAGAAGAGCCGAACTGGGTTTTCGATCTATTTCTTTAGCAGGGTACACAAGCGCCGGGAAAAGTTCACTGTTTAACGCTTTAACGGAAGAAACCGCGCAGGTGGATAAGGCGTTGTTTACGACGCTTTCAACCACGACGCGGCTTGTGGAAATCTCGAAAAGGCAGTTTCTTTTAACAGACACTGTTGGCTTCATAGACCGATTGCCGTTAAAGTTGATAGAAGCGTTCCACTCAACTCTTGAAGAAACCATTTACGCCGACCTCATATTACTGGTGCTGGACCTAAGTGAACCCTTGGAGAAAATTGAGAAGAAAAACAGCATCTGCCTGGAAACAATAGAGCGCATAGGCGCGTTAGGCATACCGGTCATTACTGTGCTGAACAAAATTGACTTGTTAAGCGAAGCGGAAACTGAGCAGAAGATTGAAGCGTTGAAAGCGAAAGTAAAGAATCCGATTCTCATATCGGCGCTGCGGCAAACAAACCTTGAACTTTTGAAGCAGGAGATACTGAAGAAACTTGAAGATTACGTTCAAGCGTCATTCTCTGTGCCGTTAACCAACGAAACCATGCCGTTCATGTCCTGGGTTCACGAAAGCGCAGACGTGAAGGAAGCAAAGTTCATGAGTGACTCTGTGCAAGTCACTTTTGAGGCAAACCCTTTATTCGCTGAAAAAATAAGAAAGCGGGTTGAAAAACTCGATGGAAAATTTGGAACAGTCTCCAAGACCCAGTAGAAAGGAAAAGGCGTGGGAAGTTGTTGTGTTGAGGTGGGGTCACCGCCCGCAACGGGACGCGCGGCTCACAAGCCATGTTGCTCTAGCAGCGCGAGCGTTAGGCGCTTCAGGATTCGTGCTTTCCGACATAGTGGACAAGAAACTTGAAGAAACCGTGGAGAAAGTTACAGAGAACTGGGGTGGAAAATTCTTTTTCGAAATGGGCAAAACGTGGAAAAGCGTGGTGAGAGACTGGAAAGCCAAAGGTGGAATAGTTGTTCACTTGACAGTGTACGGCGAGAACATACAAACAAGCCCTGTCCTAGATAGAATTCGGCAAACGGGAAAAAACGTGTTGGTGCTTGTTGGAAGCCAGAAAGTGCTGGGAGCGTTTTTTTCAGATAAAGTTTCGGACTTTAACGTGGCGGTCGGGAATCAACCGCACTCAGAATGTGCAGCTCTTGCTGTATTCTTGGACAGGTTCTTTGAAGGAAAAGAGCTATCTAAGGGGTTTAAAAAAGCGAAGATAAAGGTGGTGCCTCAAGAAAGAGGCAAGAAAACGATAGTTGAATGTTGATTTTGTCTAGAATTTGAAGAAGAGTTTTATTGTAGCATCACGGTTATTTATAGGGAAAGGAAAGCAGAGCATGTTATCAACTATTGATGATGCAACATTGATGAAAGTTGCAACGGCTATGGGTGAGGAAGAAGCGGTAAAGCTTATTGAGTTTATAAAAACTGTAGATGAAATAACTGACGACGAAATTGCTAACAACACTGAGATCCGGCTGAACATAGTTCGCAGAATCCTCTACAAGCTTTATGACCATTCTCTCGTTAGTTTAAGAAGAACCCGCGACCCCAAAACTGGATGGTTCATATTCCACTGGAAACTTCAACCAACTCAGCTTGAAGGTTTCATTCTAAGCCAGAAACGCAGGGTTCTTGAGAAACTGGATGTTCGTCTGGAATACGAAAAGAACCATGATTTTTATTGTTGCGACACACCGGGATGCAAGCGGGTCCCGTTTGAAGATGCTGTGGAACTGGTTTTTAATTGTCCCACCTGCGGCAACCCTTTGTCGCATTGTGAAAATGGAAAGTTTGTTGAAAATTTATCGGCGAAAGTTGAACAGTTGAGAAAGGAACTGGGTGAGTGAAACGCTTCCGTCTATGGAACAAGCGTTACAACTTCTCCGTGAAAGCCAGTGCTCCGAGAAAGTTATAAACCATTGCAGAGCAGTTACGGAACTTGCGTTAGAGACTGCAAGCATCCTCAAGGAGAGAGGCTTGAAAATTGATTTTGCACTTGTGGAAATAGGGGCTCTTCTCCATGATATCGGTCGCTCAAAAACTCACACGGTTCATCATGCAGTTGTCGGAGCCGAAATTGCAAGGTCGGCGGGTTTACCTGATTCCGTGGTTTCTATAATAAAAAGGCATGTTGGAGGCGGCATAACCGCCAGCGAAGCAGAAAAGTTAGGGTGGTCAAAAGACGTTTACGTTCCCGTTACCCTCGAAGAGAAAGTTGTTTCGTACGCTGATAAGCTGATTGAAAAAGGCAAACGAGCTCCGATAGAAATAACCATTGAGAAGCTTTCTGAGGAAATGCGGTACGAAGCGGCGGAAAGAGTGCGGAAACTTTACGATGAAATAACAGGTCTTATTGGCGACAAACTATGACTACGTTAACTTTGCTGACAAAAATTAGTAATCATAACCAATTGAAACAAATCGACAAGGCCTTGAAGCTTCCGTTAAACGGGCTGGAAGTAGAAACTGAAATTCTAGGCACAGCCGCTGACGGATGGGTTCAGATAAGCATTGAAGGGGAAGATGAAGAGATTGCCACAAACTACGTTATTAAAGAAATCGGGGTTTGCCCAAGCAGTTTAGAGAACGTAAAAAAGTTTTCAACGCTAAAAGGCTACATTAAGAACATTGGAAAAAACAGAGGAGAACTATCCATAGACGTGGGGGTTTTCCAGCCGAGAATCGTCCACGCAACCGTACCTTTGCGTCATTTGCAGGATGAACTTGTTGATGGAAGGAAGATTGCTCTGAGAAAGATGGCTGAGCTTTTTGGTCTCTGCGACGGTTTACCTTTAAGCGTAAAGGTTAGTGGCTTGGACGAAGAGGAGAGTCGCATGGATGCTGAACTGTCAAGTAGGCAGATATGGAAATACGGGGTTTGGCGAGATTCCCTGCTGGATAGACTTTTGGTTCTAGGTTCGTCTCTTTATGAGGTAAATGCGACAATAGAACGCGGGAAGCTAGACCGCGATGTTATTGAGGTAGAACCTTTAGGAATGTTTGAGCATGCTTTAACATGTAAACTGGGAACCGATGCGGCTGGTTTGATACCTAAAATTGGCAGAAACCTGAAAAAAGCAAGGTTTACTGTGTTTAACCCAAAAAGGCTAAGAGAATTCCTAGGCGCCTAATAAGTTAGGATTGAACGTGTAACATCATGTGAAATAGCGTGTGCTGGTTGGGGCTTGTTGGTTTATGCGCTCTTCTGTTGTGTGATTTTTGTTTTATACCCCCTCTATAAATAGAATTAATTGCAGGTTGAACTTCTGCTATTAGACACTATATGTTCCGAGTGCTGTTTTATGATCTTTGGCGTTTTAGGTTGTGGTTTGTATAACCTTTCATTCCAACGTAACAGTCGTAAAATAAGTTTGGGAAATGAAACGATGAGCTTGAACAATCCCTTAATTTAGCCACTTAAAGTTCTAATCCGCCGCACTTCTCCATTGTCCGCCCACACCCCAACACCAATACGGTTAACGCCGCCTGGGTAAACCTTGTCAAGATTAAAGGTAATCTCCCAGTATGGAATTAACGTCAGATATTCTTCTCTCTGAGTTGGGTGAAACAAGGCTGAAGCAGGTTCGTCCAGCACGACGAAGTCAGATACTGCCTCACCGTCAGCTGTCCACGAGAAACCCTCCGCAGCGTTTCTTGCGATTTCAATAGCCTCATCCATGTCGATGTTAACTTCGGTGCTTCCAATCTTTAGTAGGAACCAGCCGTCGCTAATCTCTTGTAGAACACCGTCTTCGAAAGTAAGGGTCAAACTTTTTGGTAAGAAGTCAACGCCGTTTTCCGTGTACAGCCATTGAACCGTTCCGTCACCTCCATCGATGGACACCTTCAACTTTATATTGCCCTCTGTTATTTCGACGTTTTCCCCTTCGTTAACTAAGGCTAACACGTTACTCATATCTTCCAAGTAAGAAGCGTCTTCAAAAGAACTGAACCTCTGAACCAGATTTCCAGCAATTCCCAAAATAGTTTGAGGCTGAGGCTCCGCGTAGATTGGTGAACCCTCTAACAAGTATATTCTATACCACGACAGCATTTGGTTTCTAAACCTTAGAACCACATCAATTTTACTTTCACTGTCAGTAAGTGAATACCTCAAGATCTCCTCTACGACCCCGCCTAGGTCCGTACGTTGTTCCACAGTGTCGCTTAACAAAGTTGCATGATACGCGGCGATGTCAATTTGGATGACATCCTGAATGAAAGTAATAGCATTGTCTGCACTAGCGCTCCAAGACAACAGCTGCGCATACCTTGACTCTAACAACTCATGCTCACCAGACAACTGGTTCAAAGAAGCATACTGCACGTAAGACATGCTCCCAAAAAGAACAACTGCAATAACAAGTATCGCCAGAAGCGACCTCCATTTCAGAGACAAAGGGAAGCCGTGCTTTGACCGAACAGCCGGTGCTTCCTCCACAACCTTCATAGTCTCCACAGAAGCTGCACCAAAAGTGGATAACCTATACTCCCCAGTCTCCTGTCTGGACACGAGCTCACCAAGATTTTCAAGATGATACGTCAAATGAGAGCTAGAGACTCCAAGCGCCTCCAGCATCTGCGAAAAAGTCATCGGCTTCTTCGCAAGCATACGGAGAATCTTCCGCCGCGCAGGATGCTTCAAAGAACTAAACATAATAGAGTAAATTTCTTCCTCTGAATCAGGCATTTACCCCCACCTTCAACTACTATTACACAGAAGACCTTAGAAAGCTTTGTCATAAACACCAGTCAAAAACCCTCCACAACCCGCCATTTTCTCCCCAATTCTTCCAACAGTTCTGAAACCACTTTCATAAATGGTGGGCCGAGCCCGACTTGAACCGGCGACCTTTGACACATCACCTGATTTCTATAGCTATTTCAATCAACGCTGGCTTGACTATGCAAAGAAAAAAGTTTGTGTGGGGTTCTGTTCAGGAAGAAAAGTCTAACGGTAACGGGAATAATTGAAAAAGGAGATTTCTCTCTTAAAGTTACCTCGTTTAATGTTTTTAAAGCGTGTAAAATGAAGCTATCCCGTTATTTGAGCGGTGAAAATGGCAGTAGTGAGGACATTGTTTTTTTGGATTCATAAATGATTATTTGAGCAAACAAGCGAGTCAAAATAGGTCCAAACAAAAGACATTGTCGTGCCTTGCAGCGAGAGCCTGTTGACAACTTTGCTATTATATGCTTAATAGTTACATCTCATGTATGTGGAAGTTATGCGTTGTAGCGACAGCCCGTTGATAACCGTGGCGATAGTAGTACGAAACAGAGCATGGATTATTGCGAAAATCCTATACTCACTACTTAGCCAGACATACCCACATGACAAGATTCACGTTCTTTTAGTGGACGGAAACAGCAGCGACAAGACTGTAGAAATCGCCAGAACCATTTTGGAGAAAACCGATTTCAAAGGATATGAGATAATTGTGAAAGAATGTAGCATCCCCGAAGGAAGAAACATTTGCATAGATAACATGAAGGGAACCGTTTTGTTGTGGTGGGACAGCGATGTAATAATGGACTCAACCACAATCGCAGACATGATCAAAGCGATGATCGAAAATGAAGCGGATATAGTGGATGTTAATTGCGTATAAATCTTCATCAATTCAATAGAAGAGGTTGAAGCAAAAATAAAAGAGATAAAGGCAACCCAAGATGGTCAACCAGATTTACAGGTTGCTTCGGCAACAGGAATGGGGCATACATTGGTTTCTAAAGAAGTTTTCAAACACCTTCGATTTGACCCAGACATGACAATATGCGAAGACTTGAAGTTCTCATTTGAAGCAGCTAAAATGGGGTTTAAATTGATTAAACTAAAGCACATACTAACTTTTGATGTGAATACGTGGAAAAACGAGTACAGCGACACTAGCATTTCAATGCCTCTTAAATATGCATTAAAAGGAATTAGAAAGAAAGCTGAGATTCAAGCTTTGACTGCTACAAACGCAATTACTTTCTTACTTAAAAGGAAAAGATATCTCTTTTATCTTGGATACTGGATAGCAATTCTTTTAACTGTTAGTGGACTGATTTTTCTAAATAACTACCTAATCACAGCATTTCCTATCTATTTTCTAACTTTCGCTATTTGGCAAATAAATAAAAGAGGAGTTCATGGCGGACTGCAATCTGCTTTAAGAAGTATTCTTGTAGGCATACCTTACGCCTCTTGGCTCGTTTTTTATCTCAGCAAATTTGCACTTAAAAATCGTGGAAAGAAAAAACAGAAAAATGGAACGAACTTCGAGGCTTGCGAGGCGGACGTTTAACATATAGATGATTGCTGGAATTGCTCTGAGAAAAAAAGAACTGGTTAGTAAGGAGAAAAGACCTGAGCAAAATTCAGACCGAATGGTCTTGCCCCACCGTCGGGGTTTGGCATTATTGTTAGAATAACCGCTTTCCTTCAATTACCAAAACGTGTTGAAAATATTTCCAGAAATGTCCCAGATCTATTGTGGTGGGCCGAGCCGGACTTGAACCGGCGACCTTTGGCTCGTAAAGCCAATGTCCTAACCAAGCTAGACGACCGGCCCACACTTTATCCTTCAGATCAAGTCTGCCATTCTAATCTTTAAGTTTTCGTTTTGAAAACTTTTCTCTATCAAGCTTTCGGCGCCGATTTTATATGCAATACAGTTTTTTCGATTATGTCAACGGGGTTGTCAAACTGCGCAAGTTTAGCCGATACATCAACCGTTTTTCCCAAGTGCCTTTTAGCTAGCTTCAGCACGTTTCGTGCATCGCTAATGAAAATGGGAAAACCTTTGCGCGCGAGATACGTGTTAACGTGTGTTCGACCAAGCTTAGATATCACGATGCTTGGGACTCCTTGAAGAGCAGCCTCTCTCGCTATGGTCCCGCCGGCGCTCACAACCAAGTCCGCGTTTGCAACTATCCGCGCAGAATCCACAAACTCAGTCTTCTCAGCCATGTTATAGCGTTTGAGAAGAAGGACATTCCCGAGCGCCTCAAGTTTCCTCGCGATTTCCAATGTGGTGTCAACTGTTTCAAGCGCGTAAGCAGCTTTGGTTTCTATTTCCCTAATAACTATCAGCGGCTTCTTAAAGTCCGAGTTTTTTGACTTTTTCAAATCTTTAATCCATGCGGTCTCGTCTACACCCTTGAACCGGATGAGGTTATCTTGGCAATATTTTTTTGCAAATCGGTTTGGCAGCGCTTCTGAGACAACAAGCGTATCGGCGAAGGGTATGGTCAATTTGTTTACGGCCTTAGCATGTGGTGTGTCCGCGGTCAAAATTATTGGAATTCCCAAACCGAATGCTGTCCGGCACAGTTCAACGGACTGATGGGAAATAGCTATCTCTGGAGGATTATCCCTAAACAACTTGGAAAATTGAATAATGCGCGCTGCGCTCTCCTCAAGTCGCGAAAAGAGCGTTTCTGGGCTGTATTTTCCCACAACTATTGGGGTTTCGCCGAGAATATGTGCTAAAGCCCGCGTGTCAGGATGTTCCCGCGTAGTAAATATTACTTCGTGACCAGCCGTCCTAAGGCGCTTAGCGATTGCTGCACCGTATCGAATGTGTTTACCAGTGCACGCGTCATACCAGATTTTCACAGATGCTTTTCACCTTTTATCCTGTTTTGCCCTCATGAACGCTTCACGTTTAGCCTCATACTCTTCCTTAGTCATAACTTCTTTTGCTGGAACACCCATCAAGACCTTTCCAGACGGAACATTCGTTGTCACAACGCTTCCTCCGCCTATAACTGAATTTTCGCCCAAAACCACACTGGGCAGTATTGTAACTCCTCCGCCTATTACGACGTTATCCTTCACTATCGGAGACGTTAAAAGATTGCTTGTGGGATATTTATCGTTGAGAAGCGAACTGTTAGGTGCAATGAACACGTTATCTCCGAGTACACACTCGTTTGAAATCGTCACGTGGGCTTGTATGTTGCAGTTTTTACCTATCGTCACGTTTTTGCCTATATCAACGAAGCTTCCGATGCATGTGCCATCACCTATTTTTGTGTTGTCGCCTACCACAACGTAGTTCCAAACAACAACGTTTTTGCCGAATTGAACGTTTACTCCAATTATTACGCCTTTTCCAGTTTTTGGCTGTGACATAATTATTCCTTTTAAACTTCAACGCTTAAATAGTTTAAAAATTTACTTAGTTTTTCTGTTAGAGGATGGGGTAAATTGACTAAGGAAACAGTCCTAGTAGTAGGTTTAGGCGAAATTGGACACACTCTATTCGAGCTTTTGAAAGAAAATAACAGCTTCGCCGTTTACGGATTAGATTTAGATAAAACAAAAATGCGCGCAGCCCACCAAAACCAAAGCAAACTGCCGAAAAAAATAGATACGATGCATATCTGCCTTCCATGCAAAGACCAAGACAACTTCGTAGCAACAGTCGCCAGCTACGCAAAACAGTTTAAACCAAAATTGCTCATAATCAACAGCACGGTTCCTCCAAGAACCACTAAGAAAGCCCAACAGAGCTGCAAGTGCCTTGTTGCTCATTCACCAGCCCGTGGAGTGCATGAAAGCCCTGAGCACATGAAGTGGGAAATGAAACGATGGACAAAGTATGTTGGCGGGGCAAATGCGGAAGCAGCAGAAGCCACTTGTAAACATTTTGAAAAAATGGGCTTAAAGGTGAAAACGCTGAAAAGCTGTGCAGAAACAGAACTGGCTAAACTCTTTGAAACAACTTACCGGGCATGGATGATTGCCTGCTTCCAAGAAATGCATAGAATATCAAGACATTTTGACGGCGACTTTGATGAAGCCGTAGATTTCCTGGAAGATACACACCGCTTGAGGTTAGACAGACCAATCATGTTCCCAGGGTTCATAGGCGGTCACTGTTTAATACCAAACACAGAATTACTGTTAAAGGTCTATGACTCAGAGTTTTTGCGGCTAATTTTAAAGTCAAATGAGAAACGGAAAAAAGAGGTCGAAGACAAGAGCATCCAAAAAGAAGTTGAAAAGGTCAGCAAGAGAGCCAAAGCTTTAGAGAAGGAACTGATGGACAAGAGGACAGCGTAGGGTGCCGTAATGAAGCTCGTTATGGTTAACGATTGCGCCTTTGTTGGAGAAACTTTGCTCAAGTACATGCCGCCTGAACTGGAAAAACAGCATATCAAGCGCAGTAGAAGTTTTTTGAGTAAAACCTTCGGTTTAGCGTTCAAGATTTTAAGGGCGAAAGGAGACGTATACCACACAAATTACCTTTTACAAGACTGCTACGTTGCAACTCGTTTAGGCAAAAAACCGTTAATTGGACACGCCCATGGGAGCGATTTAAGAGCAAGCCTGAATCATTTTGCATGGGGCAGAATCGTCAGACACAATCTAAAACATTGTGACAAAATTTTAGTCAGCACACCAGACATTCTCGGCATAGCTAAACGGTACAGAAAAGATGCAGAATACCTACCTAACCCAATTGACCCTGAACTGTTTCATCCGAAACCCGCGTTCCAAAAAGGCAAAAAGAAAAAAGTACTAATCGCAAGCGATTCAAACTGGAGCGTAAAAGGAACGGACATAGCTATAAAAGCGCTGAGCAAGATCAAAGAAGAAGTTGACGTAAGCATCGTTCAACAAGGCAAAGATTATGACAAAACAAAGGCGTTGGCGTCCTCGTTAGGTTTAAACCTTAAAATTTTACCGAAGATTCCGCATGAAAAATTTAACGAGTACTACTGGGACGCAGATGTTGTCATAGACCGATTTGCCCTCGGGTCTTTGGGGATGGTTTCACTCGAAGCTATCGCCTGTGGCCGACCAGTGCTAGCGTACGTTTCTTCAGAGTATCCAGAAAACGAGGATTTTCCGTTAAAAGACTTGAGAGACGAAGAGGCAATAGCTGATACTGTAAGCAAATTGCCCTCTAATTTGTGGGAAAAGGAACACCTGTTTCTGAAAAAACATCATAATGTGAAGAACATTGAATCGCGTTTGCTCTCAATTTATGAAGAATTAGCTTAGAAATAATTAAGAATTCTTGATTATTGTAAGTATTTTTTGCGAAGCGCATCCATCACCGAAGGGATTAGGCAGCTTTTCCAGTTTTTTGCAAAGCTCTTTTTCGTTTTCACTGATTTCCTCTGCGGTTTTGACTATTCTTTCAGTATTGGAACCCACAAGGTAGTTTGCACCTAATTGAACGGTTTCCACCCATTCAGTGTTTTCTCTCAGAGTTATGCAGGGGGTTTTAAGCCAGAAAGCTTCTTTTTGCATTCCTCCCGAGTCTGTCATGACAAAGTTCGCATTTTTTATTAGACTAATGTTTTCCAAATAGCTCACAGGTTCAATGAGCTTGACATGTTTTTGTTCTTTCAACTTGGTGTATAAATTGAAACTGCACAGTTGCTTCCGGGTTCTCGGATGAATGGGAAAAATCACTTCGGTTTTTTTCAACTTCACAATCGCACTTATTATACTCTTCAAGTTTTCAAGGCTATCAACGTTTTCTTGCCTGTGCAATGTCAAAAGCGCATATGCCTTTGTTTTCACATCTAATTGATCCAGAATAGTTGTTTTTTCTGCTTTTGGTAGTTGCTGGAGCAACACATCATACATGGTGTCTCCAACCGTGTGGACAACGTCTTTGCTTATTCCTTCTTTTAGCAGAGTCCGCGCGCAATTTTCTGTTGCCGTAAAAAGCATGCTAGAGCAATGATCTGTTAGACGCCGGTTAATTTCTTCAGGCATTCTGTTATCGTAGCTTCTTGCTCCCGCCTCAACGTGAGACACCGGAATGTTAAGCTTAGCTGCAGTTAACGCCCCAGCCAAAGTAGAATTAGTATCACCAGGCACCACAACCAAATCTGGCTTTTGCTCCTGCAAAACGGGTTCTAATCGCGTCAGCATTTTCGCTGTTTGCTGCGCCTGAGAACCGCTTCCAACGTTCAGATTTACTGTTGGCTCAGGCAAATTGAATTCTTCAAAGAACACTTTTGTCATTTCATAATTGTAATGTTGGCCTGTGTGAATTATGGATAATTTTACTTGTTTATCCTCATTTGATAAGCAAATAAACGGCATCGATTTTATGATTTGGGGTCGCGCGCCTAAAATCAGGGCAACATTTACTTTTTCCATTTTTTCTCTCACTTGCTCAGTTCTGATTGTTGTTTAGACCTCTTTTACCTATGTTTTGTGAAAGATAAAGCTATTTTAGTTTAATGTACCAAGCATATAACTAGTTCATTGATGAGCCAGTTCAATAAAGCTGGAAGAGACTTACAAAAAATGAGCGAGAACATTAGAGTCACAGTTGTGATTCCAGCGTATAATGCAGAAGAATTCATAGAAGACGCGGTAAAATCCTGTTTTAACCAAACGCATAGACCAATAGAAACGATAGTTGTAAATGATGGGTCAACAGACATAACAGCGAATCAAGTTAAAGTCTTGGCTGAAGCCCTTCATAGAAGTGATTTCGAGTTAAGATTAATAGACATAGGTAAAAACATGGGCGCCGCCAACGCCTTAAATGTTGGTTTCTCAAGTGCGGAAGGCGCTTACATCTGCTGGCTTAGCGCAGACGACATATTCATAGACAAAGAAAAAATAGAAAAGCAAATCGGCTACATGAAAAGAACTGGAGCAGATTGGGGTTATTTCAGAGACTACTACACTGGTTCAGACATCTCAACTTCAAGGCTCGTAAAAAGCAGTTATCTACCGCGCTTGCGCATTTTAGATCCATTATTCATTCGGGATTCTGATTTGAGGTTAGCAATGTTGTTTTTCAGAAACCCCATAAACGGAAGTTCAGTGGCTATCAAAAAAGATTGCGTAGAAACACACGGCCAATTTGATCCTATCACAAGAAATGTTGATGGAGATGGAGACCTTTGGATGCGATATAGCGCCTTGAAACTTGAGATTTGCGCCTTGAAAGCGGCACCAGTTTTTTACAGGGAACATGGAGAGCAAACCTCAAAAAGAAAAGAGTCCATGATGTATGGATGCGAGTTAACTAGAATGCGAATGCTATTGACTTTGGAAAAGCATAACAAACTAGTAAAGGTTATCAGAAAACTTACTCCATTTTTCCCGATGATTCTGAAAGCTAAGCAGCATTTCGAAAGACCGCTTGTTTCAGAGTTCCTGTTCAGCTACATAATTGAAAACAAAAATAAGTTTAATTATCTTCTTCTCAAGAGTGCCCAACGATCTTTGAATGATGTTAAGAAACACAAAAACTATCAGAGCATAGACAAAACTAAATTTGCAGAAGACCTCAGATTGTTAATGAGAAGCGATGTATTCGCAAACTTTGAAGTAACCTTCGAAAAGATGGATTGAGATGGATAAAGTATTAGTGGTTGGTGGCAGCGGATTCATAGGTTCGGCAATACAGCGATACGTGGTTAGGGACCATCTTGAAAATTTATTCACGTTTACTTATAACAAGAAGCCTGAAAGACTGCATAAGAACTTGGACAGAATACGCTTAGACTTGCTTGGAGAGGTAAGCGAGGAAGTAAAGAAGTACCCAAGTGCGATCTACGTGGCAGGTAACGCGGACCATGGACTTGCTAAGCGTTCACCCCTGCTAGACTTGGACTTTAATGTCCGCGCTTTCCTGAATTTTATGCAAAAATTCAGAGGTTCACTCGTGCTGCTCTCTTCACAGGCAACATACTACGGGCTGGAAGGAAAGATTCTCGAAACGGTTGACCATGTTCCAACAATACCCTACGGAATCTCAAAGCAGATGGTTGAAGCTTACGCGAAATACTTTCTAGGGAACCACTATCTGTCAAGACTTTGGATTTTCAGATTAATGTACGCGTTTGGGAAAGGTGAAAAAGACAGACTAATCCCCAGATGCGCAAACGCCGTTCGCGAAGACGAACAAGTCACTATATTTGGCGGTGGTGAATCATTTTTAAATCCCTTACCCTCGGAGTTTGTTGCGAAAGTTTTGCTTAGAGCCTCTGAAAATTTAAGACAGGGCACAAACCAGTTCATGGAAATTACAAACATAAACTATCCCGAAAGAGTAACTGCTAAAGAGGTAGTTGCCTACTTGAACCAGATTGAACCCTTCAATTTCACAGTCAGCGGTGAAGGTGAAGAATGGCCTGTAAGATTCTGGGGAGACACGGAAAACTTGCTTAACCACTTGCGAGAATGGAACATGGATTTTCCTGATTTATGGGGTAGCTTAAAAAAGTACTTTGTAGAATTGATAGAAGGGAAAACAGAATGACCAAAATCTTCGTGACCGGCGCTCTTGGATTCATAGGCAGCTATTTAATTCCATATCTAACTAGGCAAGGACATAAAGTCATAAGTTCAGATGTCCATGTGAGAGATTACGCTGACTACGTTAGAGCTGACGTAACTTCGTTTGAGGATTTATACAAGATTTTCAGGAAAGAAAACATCGATCAAGTCATACATATGGCTGGAGAAGTTGGCAGAATGGTGGGAGAGGAACACCCGCAAAAAATGATGTACGTCAACAACATTGGCACGTTGAACCTCATCAAACTGTGCCTAGAATACAACACCAAACTGGTATACTTTAGCACTTCCGAAGTTTACGGTCGTCTCTTCGACAAAGGTGAAGCGGTAAAGGAAGAAGACCTGGAAAAAGGGTCAGTTTTTACCACCACTAACATATATGCTATGAGCAAACTTTTCGGCGAAGCTATAGTAAGGCATTACGTAGAAAACTATGGCCTTAACGCAGTAACTATAAGACCTTTTATGGTATATGGGCCTGGAGAACATTCATCAAAATATAGAAGCGCCCTGATCAATTTCGTACACTCCGCGCTAAAAGGCGAAACCATAACCGTTCATAAAGGAGCAGAGCGAGCATGGTGCTACGTTTCCGATTTCATAAACGGCGTTCATTTGGCTATGCAGCAGCCTTTTTCTGGAGAATACGAAGCATATAACATAGGATCTGACGAGTATCACACGATGGAAGAAGTTGCCAGAATAGTTGTCCAGAAATGTGATGCAGATGATAATCAGATAAAAATCATAGAGCCACCAAAAAGGTTTCTGAGTTTAAACAAAAAGTTTTCAATAGAGAAAATCAGAAATGTTGGCTATGCACCAAAAGTATCGTTGAAGGAAGGCATTCATGAAGTGGCAGAATGGCAGAGGAAAAGGGATGTTTGAGTGTTCAGGCGATAAATAGTTCAAAAATAGGCAGTTAGTTTGAGATTCTTATGTATAATACTTTCAACATAGTCGGGATAGACATATTCTTTTAACGCGACTACTTTAATGTGTGACAGCGTTAGCTCCCTGCTGCCGTGCCCATGGACCGTTATTCTGACATCGGTTTAAGAGCCTAGGCTCGTTTATATTGTCGTCTACTACTCAGCAGCCATTTCAGCTGTTTCTGCGATTTCCTGATTAATTTTCCTAACAGCTTTCAAAAGCTCGGGGTTAATCCCTTTCTCCCTAACGAAAGTTATGAAGGCATCCAAGTCCTTTGGAAAGCAAGCGCCTTCAAACGGTCTTCCACAATTAACTCCATATTTGCCAATCCTCTTGTCAAGGGAAGCTGCATCACTCACAGTTTTTGCGTTCAAACCCAACTTTTTGCAGACCATAAAAATCTCGTTGAAAAAAGAAATCTTTGAGGCTAAGAAGAGGTTAGAAGCATACTTTATTATCTCAGCAGTATCCAAGTCAGTTCTAATTATCGGACAGTGAAGGGGAGAATACACATCTTGCAACACGTCTCCTGATTTCTTATTTAACTCCCCAATTATGACCCTGTCAGGAGATAAAAAGTCAACTAAAGCACTCTTCTGCCTCAGAAACTCAGGATTCATGCAAACTCCAAAATCAACACCTGCCCTAAGACCTGAATGCCTTTCAAGAACAGGTAAAAGCTTGGTTCGTGTAGTTTGAGGGAGTATTGTGCTTTTGAATGCAACAACTACATACCTCTTGGTTTTTCTCAATGCTTCACCAATATTTTTTGCACCGGCTTCAACAAAACTCAAGTCAATTTGACCGTTAGTTGTTGGTGTTGGAACACATACAAAAACGACGTCAGATAAATAGACAACGTCTTTAATATTACACGCTGTCTTGTAACCTTCAGCTCTTAGCGAAGGCAACTTGCTTTCATGAACATCATAAAAAATCACAGAGTTACCAAGAGTAGCTAAACCCATTCCTGTAGCTTTGCCCACAATTCCAGAACCAATAATTCCAATTTTCATTTCTTTATCACTCACCAATTAGACTGCTCTACAAAGGTTATATTTCAGCTTGTTGATTTGAAGAGCCTGCACTGTATCAGCAACGTCAAACTTTGGCTTTCTATTGACCCAGCTTCCAAGAAACCCCGCCAACAGCATTGCAGAAACTCTAAGCTGCCTTGGCTTCAAAGACACAAGAAAATGCAAAAGCGTATAGCCTAACCGATAGTAGTTTGAGCCAATCACGTAATAATACATCCAAGAATGCAGCTTGTTTCTTGTCCTAACCTTGGAAGAATCACCACGCAAAACAGAGAAGCCATGAGCAGTAAAACGATACGTGCCAGTGCTGAACCTGAAGAACCTGCCATTCATGCAGGAGATGAAATGCTGCACACGGATAAGCATAGCGTACCCTGTTGTCCCATATAGGTCACATTCTGCAGTCACTCTTTTTTCAACAAAGTCAGGTTGCAGAACCGTATCTCCATCAACCCTCAGCAGATAATCATAGCCTTATAGGTCAATTTCCTCAAGAGCCCTGTTTAGAACGCTGCAAAAGTTCAAAAATAGGAAAGTTCGAGATTTTTATGTAAATATTTTCAAACATAGATTATCATGTTCCCTTTTTTGCAGGAGGCTACTTTTAGTTCCTGAAAAAACCGTGAAAAATCACACTCATCAAATGATCATTGTGAATTAACGATTTCATATCAGTGACGTTTTTTATCAGTTTACCGGGATGATTGCCAAAAACCACTGCGAAAGGAGCAAAACCAAAACTATCCAATCTCTGCAAGAACATTTTACAACTGGCTTTTCCCATAAAAGGAGGATGAATCTCCATGAACAACATTAAATTTTTCTGCTTCAAAGTCTCCTCCATGCCATCAACAATTTTTGCTTCGTAGCCTTCCACGTCCATGCGAACCAAATCAACTTTGCCTTTATCCTTAAGAAAAGTGTCTAAACGTTGACATGGTACAGTAATTTTCTGATCGGTATTTATTGGTGTTTTAAATGCCGAGGCCCAGTTAGAAGCACGGCCTATAAACAAATCAAGAGATCCGTCTTTGTCACCAATAGCCATGTTGATAACTTGAGTGTTTTTGAGATTGTTTAAAGCTACGTTGTGTTTCAACAAGAGAAAGTTTTGTGGAATAGGTTCGATGGCGTAAACTACACCTTTGGGGCCAACGGCTTTGGCTTCTTGTAAAGCGAAGTATCCGAGGTTAGCGCCAACGTCCGCTATGCGCATTCCCTCATGTAAATTTTTCATTAGAATTTTCGTGGATAAGGGTTCATGTGAGCCTTTAAGCATTAACTCTTGAGAAATACCTGGGTCGTTGGCATTTAAAATCATGCTGACGCTGGAGTTACTTAACTTTTTTAAAACATACCCGTTCATTCGGTTATAAATTAAACGTTGAGCTAAACGCGAAAACACGTATTGGTCTAAAGACCAGGAGATAAAGCTTAGACTGGAAAAAATGCCTTCGGTATAAGTAAGACGCTTAATCTCTTTTATAGACCTTTCAAGCATGAGTTTCTCCCCTCAACTGATTCTACAAAGCCGCCGTCGGTTACCTAAGCTGCACTTTCGGATAGTTTTAATAACTACTGTTTAACGGTGACTTATTTATTTGTTTTTTTCTCAAATTTTCCACTTTGAATACAAACTCAAAATGAGTCGTAAAATTCTTCATTTTTCGATGTAACATCAAATTGTATTTAATCAGAGCAATAAGCAGCTCTATATCGCTTGATCATCAATTAGCTTGAAAGAGCTGATGTTGTAGCGTCGGTCTCAAGCTGCAAACGGCTACGTCTTTTACAATTTACTTAAATGTTGCAAGAGTAAGAAACTATGCAGGAACAGGTGTCATAGTTTAGCATGCAACAGAACAGCCAGTTGATAGAACTAAGGATAGATGTCGACTACCCGTATCCTTCAAGGGCTGTGAGCTTCTTTTACACAGCACTGAACGTTAAGACAAGCAAGAATTATTTGAAAAACGCTAAAGTTCTAGCGAAAATCATCAACAAGTCGGCTAAGAACGTTAAAGCCTACTGGTTTTTCACGCCTAAAACAATTCCAGACAATGAATTATTAACGTTGCTGAATGGCAGAAAACATGAAGTTTGCCTTCACATAGTAAATGACCCCGAGCGAGAACTGGAAAAAATGAAAAAGGCAACAAGAAGAAGAATACGTTATTACACAATTCATGGAACGGCTCGCTTGATTGCGCGGGTAATGTGGAAACGGTGGAAAACAAAATCACCCCTTATTCCAAAAGACTTTACATTAAAGTCTTTTCACGAGTTTCCAACTTCTGGCTTAGATAGGTTATGTTACACGCAATCACCTGAACAGGCGGTGAAAATAGCGGAGGGCTACATTAAAGATGAAAAAGTCCTCGAAATTCATCCGATATGGCTCTTCCAAAGGGGAAAAATAAACTGCAGAGGCCCCTTTTATGAAACGCTTAGGAGACTTTTAAAAGTAGATAAAGAAATAGAAAAGATAGTTGTGAGAAAGAAACTTTTCTTCAAAGTGGCAAGTGATACGCAAGAGTACGCAAGAGACGTAATTCCAACGGATGATTTTATTGAAAAACTCGGGGAAACAGGAGTGGACATCTTCACTTTCATTGAGAGAAAATGGTGCAACACTATTTCCAATCCGCCGCACTTCTGGTTGAGAACCGAGGATAATATCGCGCTTCTTCCAGTGGCAACCTATGATGAATGGTGGAAAAATGTTGGAAAGAAGACCCGTAACATGGTTCGCAAGGGAGAGAAAAGCGGCATGAAAACCGAAATTGTTGAGCCAAACGAAAAGCTGGCTGAAGGAATATGGAAAATTTACAATGAAACCCCTATACGGCAAGATAGAGCTTTTCCTCATTATGGTGTATCCTTGCAGCAGGTAAAAAAAAGTGTGCTCTCAGCTGAGAACTGCACTTTCGTGGGCGCGTTTTTACAGGATGAACTGGCAGGTTTTATACAACTTGTTCATGGCGACAAAATTGCCATTATCTCTCAGATACTTTCTTTAAAAAAACATTCGGACAAAGCAGTCAACAATTCGTTAATTGCCAAAGCGGTAGAAGTTTGCGTAGCTAAACAGTTCGAATGGATCATGTACGGAAGAATGGGAAATCACCCATCCTTGGACAAGTTCAAGCAGAATAATGACTTCTTCAGATTTCCCATAACTCGCTATCATGTCCCTATCACGAAGAAAGGACGAATCGCTGTAAAAATGGGATTACACCGAGAGGCTAAGGATGCCCTTCCTCAACCACTTAAATACCGGCTTATCCCGCTCTATAATTGGATAAACAGAAACAGAATGCGAATAAAACTGCGCTAGGCTCATAATGGTTGCAGCAGCGATAGTTCATGATTTCAGAGTTTCACTGGTATGAAGGTGAAATTAAGGTACTTGAAATGAAGCGCCGTTTAGCTGCATAAAATTAAATACTCACATGGCATTATGCAAAGAAACAAATCAAAGGTGTCCCTGTGGCAGGAAAAGAGATCAGGCTGCAATACTCGGGCTACGTCATATTCGCCGCCAAATTAATTAGTGTGGCAACTGGACTGATTTTTCAATTCATGCTGGGGCGAGCAATTGCAGTCGAAAGCCCGGAATACGCCATATGGGGTAACATTAACACTGTTCTCCCGTACTTCACATTGCTGGCTGGAATTGTGCCCTTCTGGGTTCTGCGAAGCGTCGCGAGAAAGAAAGAAGGCGCAATCAAAACAGGACTTGCAGTAAATTTGCTTTTTTCCGTGATAACCACAGCTGCTTATCTCGTCATTATTCCGCTTTTCTTGCCATTACTTCTTTCTGAAGGTGGAGTCTCTAATCCTGCGGTATATCTGCCTTTTTATCTTATAGCCTCGGTTCAGATAATCGAAGTATACCTAATGGGGCTCTTTGAATCATGCCTTCAAGCACGTACGCCTCAGTCAGTAGGCTACGGTTTGATCTTGCAACAAGTGTTTAGGGTCATTATAGGCTACGTGATAATTGTACAGCTGGGTCAGCCTCTCCTAGGTGCTGTGGTAAGTACAATCATTGCGTTCTCCGTCCAAGTGGTCTATTACTTTAAACTTCTTGCGGGCGAATTGAAACAGCGCATACAATGGGGGTATGTAAAAGAGTGGCTTAAAGGTTCAGTTTTGATCGTGTACAGTGTCGTAGGCGGTGTGATTGCTAACTTCGTTTTCATTATGCTCTTTTATTATGGAGGATATACCAGTATGGACATATATTATGCTGCCCTTCAGATTGCGAATGTTATCACTTATGCCGGCTTTTTATCCTTCGCGCTTTATCCGAAACTTTTGACAGAGAAGCGAGGCGAGGACGTGACGGCTTCGATGAAGACAGTTTTGATGTTTGCCCTTCCGATGACAGTTGGAGCCATATCGTTATCCAGCTCCTATATACTACTTCTGAGACCTGGAATGGCAATGTATCCGGGCGTAGAATGGGTCCTCGCGGTTTTGGCGGTGGATTCTATGGTTATGGTGGTGTCTGGCATTTATGGATCCGTTCTTACCGGAGTTGAAACCGTTGATCGTGAGAGATTATCGTTCAAATCAATGGTTCGAAGCAAATTATTCAGGTTTTACTCTTTGTCTTACGTGCATTTTGCTATAACGATTCCAATTACCTATTGGATTTTAACAACGTATGCTTTACATCAACCCTTGGTGGCAGCGTTCTCGGTCTGCTTGGTTAACTCTATAGTGCGGTTCGCCATGTTCCTGCTCTTAGTTATTATGGTTCGCGGAATGTTCAAGGTTACCATACCATGGAGGA
>Ga0272441_10002260_pt1 | contig 39395 bp, 28 predicted proteins | sample SSMProp6N_FD_193582 | JGI IMG/M metagenome (GOLD analysis project Ga0272441, IMG submission 193582) | Marine sediment archaeal communities from Little Sippewissett salt marsh, Falmouth, MA, United States - SSM-Prop-6N | ecosystem: Environmental > Aquatic > Marine > Wetlands > Sediment ... | reverse complement strand
CGAGCGCGGCCGCCGCCGTCCGGTGAGCCGGGGCGTGATCGGACCGGACCGCGAGCGCCGCCCGACTGGCGCGCAGCGCCTCCATCGCCTCCTTCCGATCGAGATGGGCGCAGGCCAGGTTCGTGTAGGCCGGCAGCAGCTCATCGTCGAGCCGCAGGGCGTGCTGAAGAGCCGCCACCGATTCCTCCAGGCGTCCCAGCGTGCGCAGCGTGCCGCCGAGGTTGCACCAACCGTCGGCGCGATCGCCGTCGAGGCGCGTCACCGTCTCGAACGCCCCGGCCGCCTCTTCGAGTCGTCCCAGTCGGTGGAGGGCCAGTCCGAGGTTGAGGTGATATTCCGCGCTGTCCGGATCGATTTGGACGGCGGCGAGCCAATGCGCTGCCGCCTCCTCGACCGCGCCTGAATCGAAGAGGAGCGTGGCAAGCTGATGATGGGCGCCGACATGCCGATCATCGGCTTCGATCGCGTTGCGCAGCGCGCCGATCGCTTCTTCGATTCGGCCGAGCTCCAGGCACGTCACGGCGAGGTTGAACTGCGCCGAGGCATGATGCGGCGCGAGGCGCGTGGCGCTGCGGTATTCATCAATCGCTTCGGTGAGACGTTGCTCCTGGCGGAGCACGTTGCCGAGGTTGTAATGCACACCCGGATCATCGGGCAGAATGCGCGTCGCCTTGCCGAGGAAGTGCAGGGCCCTCTCCGGCCGCCTGGTCGCGCCGCACAGCGCGCCCAGCAGCTTGAGCACTTCGCCGTTGCCTGGTTCGCGCTTCAGCAGGCGGCGATAGATCCGCTCCGCCTCTTCGAACCGGCCGGCCCGGTGTTCTTCGACGGCGCGCATCAACTGCGTGGTCAGCGTGCTCATGTTCTGATCCGTCCATGGCAGGGGGGCGGGAACGAGCCGGTGAGAGCGAGCGGCTCTGCGCTGTCATATCGACCGATCGCCCGCGTTGCGTGAATGTTCGCAACGCCGCGGTGCGAACGGGCTGGCGCGGCTTACTTCAGGTCGCCGCGGCCTCCGCGCCAGGCGGCGCGTCGGCATCTTCCCGGTTCAGCGCCTCGATCAGCGACGCCAGGTGCCGCTCGTAATGACGGTGCCGGCCGATCGAGGTGCGATAGATCGGCTGCCGCACCTGCTCGGCGCTGGCGGTGTGCACAATGCGTCGATTCTCGTGGAAGGCCAGGCACCGCTCGTGCCAGGGAAGCTGACAGAACGCCAGCAGCCGGCGCATCACCGGCTCCTGGTCGGTCACCAGATGCTCGTAGCGTACAGGCATCATCGGGATGTTCAGCACCGCCTGCCAGTGCGCGAGCAGGCGCTCATGCGCTCGCCAGTAGTAGCCGAGATCCGACAGGTCGTAGGCGTAGGGGTGGTCGCCGGTGAAATCGTGGAAGTAGCATGACAGGCAGATGTCCAGCGGATCCCGCCGGCAGATGACAATGCGCGCCTCAGGGAAGAGTTGCTCGATCAGGCCGAGAAACCGGACGCTGTCGGGCGTCTTCTCCGTCACGCAGCGCCGGCCGGCGCGGACCTTCGCAAGCTCTGCGAACGCGAAGTCCGCCAGTCGGGTGATCGTGTCCGCCTCCAGCCTCCCGGTGCATTGGGGATATGGTTGCGAAACGCCGGTCAACGCTTCAACACGTCCCGTGATGCGCCCCATCAGGTCCATTTCACCCGCGCCGGCCACATCCGGGTGTGAAGCGAGGATCTGCTCCACCAGGCTCGTGCCTGAGCGGGGCATCCCCACAATGAAGATCGGGCGCACCGGCCCTGCTTCGGCGCGGGGCAGGGAGTCCATCCTGCGGCGATCGAAGGCCGCGATGATCGAATCGATCTCTCCGGTCAAGGCCGCACGGTCCAGGCGCCGGCCCTTGAGTCGATTGGCCTGCTCGTAGGCGCGCCAGGCGTCGTCATAACGGCCCAGCCCGTCCAGGGCATCGCCGAGCGCGAACAACAGCACCCGCCGTTTGTCCGGCCCGAGAGCCGGCCCGCCCAGGCGCTTCTCGATCAGAGCCGCCGCATCGGCGTGGCGTTGATTCTTCAGATACTCCTCCGCTGCCGCATGCACCGCCGCCGCATCCCGCGGATGGCGGCGCACGATCGCTTCCGCCATCTGAAGCGCCTCGTCACGCCGGCCCATCTGCGAGTGTCCCTTCACTCGGCCGATCATCGCGTCCACCGAGTCCGGGTCCAGGCGCAGGGCCTGTTCATAGGCGGCTTCGGCTTCCTCGAATCGCTCCAGCCGTCGCAACACATCGCCGAGCTCACGATGGAGCAGCGGCGATGCGGGATCCAATCCGATAGCAGCGCGCAGATGCTTCACCGCCATCTCCAGCTCACCGGCCAGCAGGAGGGCCGCGGCGGCCGACCATTGCACCAGCGCATCATTGGGCTCGATGTCCATCGCCCGCCGCGACGCCGCCATCGCTCGCGGGGCGTCCTTCAGCTCAACGAACGCCGAGACTAGGTTCGTTCGCGCCTGAATCAGCGCCGGATCCAGTTCAATGGCCTGCTCCAGCGCCTCGACGGCTTCCCCGGGGCGTCCGGCAGTCCGCAGCGCCGCGCCCAGGTTCGACCACACGGCCGCAATGGCGGGCCGCAGATCCGTCACGGCGCGGTACTCCATGATTGCCCCGTCCAGGTCGCCCGATTCGCGCAGCACCTCGGCCAGGTTGTAGTGTGCGGCGGCATCGCCCGGCTGTCCCTGCACCGCCGTGCGCAGGTAATCGGTCGCCTGGTCCATCCGTCCCGTCTGATGGCAGATCACAGCCAGCAGATTCAGCGCTTCGACCTGCATCGGCTCGCGCTGAATGATCTGCCGGCAGAGTCGTTCCGCCTCCTGCAGATCGCCTTGCTGGTGCCTGGCGGCGGCCTGCGACAGACGTTGAGCGATTGCGCTCATCCGGCGTCTCCTTCGACCGCGACCGCCGGTGCTCTCACGATCGTCAGCCTTCGACGGGTTCCCAGGCGCGTTCGAGCTGCTGGCGCAGCTTGCTGCCGGGCTGGACCTCGACGAGCGGCGCCTCCGCTTCCTTCGCGGCCGGTTCGCCGTTGGGCGAGGCGGCGGCGTCCGCGGCGTCCAGGTCGGCGCGTTCGATCGCCTGCCGGGAGATGCGCCCGTCGGCGCTGACGTCCTCCACGCGCACCGAGACGCGCTTGGACACACCGCGCTCCTGCATGGTGATGCCGTAGAGCTGATCGCACACCTGCATCGTTCGCTTGTGGTGGGTGATGATGATGAAGTGGCTCTGGCCGAGGAAGGGCAGCAGCGCCTGGCAGAAGCGATCCACGTTCGCATCGTCCAGCGCCGCATCCACCTCATCGAGGATGCAGAACGGCGAGGGCCTGGACTTGAAGATCGCCATGAGCATCGCCACCGCGGTCAGGGCCTTCTCGCCGCCGGAAAGCTGGCTGATGACCCGCGGCTCCTTGCCGGGCGGCTTGGCCCGCACTTCAACACCCGATTCCAGCCAGTCGATCCGGCCGTTCTCATCCGGCAGCAGCATCAGGTCGGCGCTGCCCCCGCCGAAGAGCTTGCGGAACATCCCTTCGCTGCCCGCGAAATTCCGGCGGATGGCGTTGAATGTCGCCTCGAACCGCTCCCGGCTCGTGCGGTCCAGCTCCTCGATGAGCGCCTGCAATTGCCCGACGGCGGTGTCGATGTCCTCGACCTGCCGGATCAGCTCTTCGTTGCGCTCTTCGAGTTCCGATTCCTCATCGATCGCATCGAGATTGACGTTGCCGAGCCGGCGAATGGCCTCGCGCAACGTATCGATCTCCGCTTCGGCCGCTTCACGGTCGATCGCCTGGAAATCCTCCTCCTCGCGGCAGGCGCGGTAGGGAACGTACGCCCCGGGCAGGTCGAGTTCCAGATCGGTCAGCGTGCGCTCCTCCAGGGTCTCGCGCTTGATCTCCACCTCGCGCCGGCTGAGCTCGACGGCGTTGTAATCGCGGTCCAGGTGACCGGCCTTCTGCCGCGCCGCCTCGAGCCGGCCGGCGGCTCCCTCCACGCGGCGCGCCGCCTCGGCCAGCTTCTCAGAGAGTTCTTCACTGCTGTGGGCCTGCTCGACGAGCGCTTCATCGCAGTTATTCATCTCCTCGCCGGCATCGTCGATCGCCGCTTCGTACTGCTCGATCTGGGAGAGTCGGCGATGCAGTCGCTGGGTACACATCTCCTTCTGCCGCTGGGCCTCCTCCAGGGTGAGCTGGAGGTGGCGGCGCTCGCGCCGGGACGCTTCGAGCTTGCCTCCCGCCTCGCCCAGGCGCAGCTTGGCCATGGTGAGCCGCTCCTGGGCCGCCTCGGTGTCGGCGCGGGTCTGGTGGAGCAGTCGCTCGGCCGCTTCGGTCTCGCTGCTTCGTTCCGCGATCTCCTGCTCCAGCACCGCCAACTGCCCGGTCAGCTCCTGCTGCTCGCGATTGAGATCGCTCAACCGCTGCTGGAGCTCGCCGCGCTCGGAGGCGATCGCGCCCAGCTCGCGCGAGATGCGATGGGCGTCATTGGCCAGGCGCTGGGCCTGATACTGCGCCTCGACGACGGCGTGGCGGGCATCGTGAAGCTGCTCCGTGGCCGCTTCCAACTGCTGCCGACGCTGCGCCGACTGGCTGGTCAGATCGTTGAGCTGCGCGCTCAGGGCCACGAGGCGGTTGTCGGTGGCGAGGATGCGGCTTCGAAGCTCGGTGAGTTCGATGCGCCGCGACAGCCAACCTGTCCCGGCCGCCGCAGGCGCGGACTGACCCATGATGACGCGGCCGTCGGGGTGGATGACCTGGCCGGCATGGGTCACGAACCGCCATCCGGCCAGCGGCCCGTCGGCGAGCATGAGGGCCGCCTCCAGGTCCCACACCAGGACGGTCCTGGCCAGAAGGCGCTGGACCGCCGCCTGGGCATGAGGCTCGATCCGCAGCAGCGAGAGCAGGGGGGTGACCCAGCCGGGAGCGAGCCCGGCGACGGCCGGCGCTGCGGCGGCCTCAGCCTCTTCTTTGGCCTCGTCTTCGGTAACGAGGGGCAGGAAGGCCACGCGCCCGGGCAGCTCGCGCGCCGCCCCCTCCAGACGCCGCAATGCCTGCCGGTCATCCACCAGCAGGAGCTGCAGGTCGTGGCCCAGCACCGCCTCGACGATCGCGGCGTGCTTTCGGCCGGTATCGATCGCATCGGCCAGCAACCCCCGCACGCCCGGGAAGCGATCGGGGTGGTCGAGGACGGTCTTGACGGCATCGCCGAGCCCCTCGCGGGCCTGGTGCATCTCCTCCAGCAGATGCAGACGCGACTCGAGGGCGGCCCGTTCATGGCGGGCGTCGGCCAGCTTCTCGGTGAGTTCGGCGTGCTTCTGCCCGAGGGCGGCGGCGGCACGGTCGTGGTCGGCCAGCGTCGACTCGATCTCGTCCACCTGCTGCTGGGCCCGGGCGCGCTCCGTCTCCGCCACGGCGATCGCCTCGTCCGCCTCGCCGGCCTCCCGCTCCAGATGTTCGCTTCTCGCCGCCAGCCGGTCGGTCTGTTCGGTGAGGCCCTTGGCGCGGCCGGCGATGGACTCGATCCGCCCCCGCATCTGCGAGCGGCTCTGCTCGGCGTGCTCTGCCGCCTCGCGCAAATGCTCGCAGCGGGCCCGGGCCTCGACGACCGCTTCCTGCTGCCGCGCCCGCTCGGTGCTGATCTCGCTGACCATCCGCTCGGCCTCGGCGACCTCGCCGGCGGCGAGGGCAGTCGCGTGTTCCACCTCCCGGATCTCCTCGCCCAGCGCCTTGATCCGGTCGTTGAGCTCCTCCAACCGGGCCCGGTCCTCGGCGGTGTGCTCCTGCGCTTCGGTGAGATTCCGCTGGGTCATGTCGCGCCGCTGCTCGGCATGCTTGCGGGCGGCGACCAGCTCCAGCCGCCGCTGCTCCAGGTCGCGCTGGGCGGTCTGCAACTCATGTTTGGACAGCTCGGCCGACTGCTTCTCATCCTCCAGTTGGGTCAATTGTTCGACGAGCTCGCGGCGCTGCCGCTCCAGGTCCGTCAACCGGCTCGTGAGCCCCGAGAGACGCTGGTGCAGATCGTGGTATTGATCCAGCGCGACCTCGGTCCGCAACTCACGGTCGCGCACATCCAGTTCGCGGAATCGGCGTGCCTTGGCCGCCTGCCGCCTCACGATCCGCAGCCGCCGCTCGGTGCCGGCCAATTGCTCGCGGACGCGGACGAGGTTGGTCTCGGACTTTTCGAGCTTGCGGGCCGACTCGATCTTCCTCGCCTTGAACTTGGCGATGCCCGCGGCCTCTTCGAAGATCGCCCTTCGCTCGACGGCATTAGCGGTGAGCATCGCATCCACCCGCCCCTGCTCGATGATCGAGTAAGCGTGGGTGCCGATGCCCGTGTCCATGAAGAGCTCTTTGATGTCCCTCAGCCGGCACTTCTGGCCGTTGATGAGGTACTCGCTGCGGCCATCGCGATAGAGCCGGCGGGTGACATCCACCTCTGGGCTGTCGACGCCGAGGAATCGCCGCTGGGTCGGCTCGGACGAGTCGGGCCGGACGACGGGGTTCTCGAAGCCCAGGGTGACGGCCGCGGCCCCCAGCGGCTTGCGGGCCGCCGAGCCGGCGAAGATCACATCCAGCATCGCATCGCCGCGGAGGCTTTTGGCCGATCGCTCGCCGAGGACCCACTTGATCGCATCGACGACGTTGGATTTGCCGCACCCGTTGGGACCGACGATGCCGCTGATGGGCATGTCGAAGCGCAGCTCGGTGGGATCAGCGAAGGATTTGAATCCCGCGAGGGTGATTTTCGCAAGCCGCATTCGGCCCTGACCTCCTGTCGTGCCGGTCTTCCGTCCGTGGAAGGAATCGTCCTGCCGGCGTTGTCGCCCTGGCGTCGTGATTGGTCGGCTCCCTTGTCAGCGAATCGCCTCGTATCCCCATGATATCGCGGCGACGGCCGCGATCGAGGGCGGATCGCGAGGGGAGCCTCAGGCATGGGATATCGACCGCCCCGCCTGACGGGCATGAAAACGGCGATCAGAGCAACGCGCCAGACGCGATGAGGGGGCGATCAAGGGAGCGCCGCGGCTCCGCCGCGTGGAGGCCTCCGCGCCCGGTTGGTTCGATGGCGGTTGATGCGACCGCCGGCCGATGTACGCTGTGAGCCACGGAAACCCATCATCGGGGAGCGAACCATGCCGCGATGCGTTTCGATCTGTGGTCGCCTGATCGTCCCCTCCCTCGCCGCCTCGCTTGCGGCGGTAGTCCTGAGCGGCGCAGCGCTCGGTCAGTGCGAGATCCTGAAGCTGTACAAGCCCGGCGGGGGGGACGGGGATAGCTTCGGCGCAAACGTTGCTGTCGATGGCGACGTCGCCGTGATCGGCGACACCAGCGCATACGAGAGCGTGGGAGCGGCCTATGTCTTTCGACACGATGGCTCAAGCTGGGTCTTTGAGGCCGAGTTGGCTTGCCCCGATCCCTGCGAGAACTCGGTTTTCGGCAAAGTCGCGGTGAGCGGCGACGTGGCCGTCGTCGGCGACTATGGCGCTGAAACCCCAGAGTTCAACCAGGGTGCTGCCTATGTCTATCGATATGACACAGGCACGCTGGAATGGAACTTGGAGGGTTCGCTGACTGCCTCCGACGGCGACTATGGCGACCGTCTCGGCTACTCGGTGGCCATTCAGGGCGATGTCGCCGTCGCCGGCGCTCCTTGGGATGAGAATGACGACATCAAGTGGTCTGGATCGGCCTACGTCTATCGCTTCATCGAAGGCGAATGGCAGGCGGAGGCCAGGCTCGCCCCCAGCAATCCTGCGGAAGATGACCACTTCGGGGCATCGGTATCGGTTCTCGAAGATGTCGTGCTCGTCGGCGCGCCAAGCCGGGACACCGCCGCTCCCGACGCCGGCGCAGCGTTCGTTTTCCGAAACGACGGGCAGGGATGGGTCCTCGAAGCCGAGCTGACACCCTTCGATGCCTCTGGCGTCGAGTTATCCGGGTATTCTGTCGCGCTTGCGGAGAATGCCGCCCTTGTCGGTGCTCCCGGTGAGGCGATCTCGGATGGAGCGGCGTACCTCTTCCGATTCAACGGCGCAAAGTGGATCCATGAAGCGAAGTTCATGGGATCAGAGCCCGTGGGTACTCCTTATTTGGGCCGCTGGGTCGCGATCAACAGGAGCGCGACAATCGCCCTGATCGGCGCGCTGTCCGACTCGGCGGCGGGACCCGAATCCGGCGCGGCGTACTTGTTTCGTCACGAAGATCTCACATGGGTCGAGGCAGCCAAGCTGCTGCCCAGCGAGCCGGCGTGGGGCGGGCATTTCGGCTTTGTCGCGCTTTCTGCAAACACGGGCTTCATTGGCGCACCCGGACAGAGCGAGCCGGGGATTGTTTACGTGTTCGCCGGCATGACCGGCGTGGATTGCAACCATAACGCTGAAGCCGATGCCTGCGACATCTTCCACGGCATCAGCGAGGACCTGAACGCCAACGGCGTTCCCGATGAGTGCGAGGCGATGGGCGATCTGAACGGCGATGGCCGCATCAACGTCGCCGACCTTCTTCTGCTCCTTGCGGCATGGGGACCATGCCAAGACCCGTGTCCGCCGGCGTGCAGCGGGGATCTGGATGGCGATTGCCGCGTCGGTGCAATGGACCTACTGGGATTACTGGGCAACTGGGGGTGATGGTCGGTTCGGACGCGTGCTACGCGGCAAGCCGCGCCCCTGCGCCGATCACGACCCGCCAACAGCCAACAACTAATAATCAACAACCCGGATCCTAATCGCCATCCACTTCCGGGGGTCCCACTTCCGGGGGCGGGGCGAGTCGATCCAAGTCGCTCGGCGCTTCTTCGCCGCTCTCGATCGGCGGCGCTTCCGGCTGCAGATAGTCGAAATCGGGATCGCCGAACTCCGGCCGCTCCTCGAGCCCGGTCTGCTGTTGCTGCTGGCGGATGATGGCGGCGAGGACGCGATCCTGCTCGGCCTTGAAGTCGGCGTCGATCCCCTTCTCGCGCCAGATGCGGTAGAGGACACCGACCGTTTCCGCATAGCTCAGCCCCAGACCCGGCTGCGGCTGTTCGATCGTGGTCTGGTGCCCGAGAAACTGAATGAACGGCTCGAGCCGGGCATCGATCTGCTCGATGAGGCGCTCGTTGGAATCCTCCGGCCGGTAGTAGACCTCAACTTGCTCATCGCCTTCCTCGGCCTGGACGATGAACCGCCCCGACCAGGCATCGACGATCAGCGGCCGCTGAAGGGCCAGCTCCTGACCGAAGAGCGCCAGTCGCGGCTGACCGATCTGCGTGATGTAGATCATCGGCTCGTCGGAATCGACCACGTCAAGGATGAACTTGTCATCGATGTCGAGGCGGGTGATGAAGGGGTCTCCGCGCCGGGCCAGCGACTCGTACGCCGCCAGGCGCACGTCCACATCCTCATCGCTGAGCAGCCCCCGCAGCGCCCGATCGATGCGTGGATCCAACTGCATGTCTCTGAGCAGGGCGACGGCCTGGTTGCGAATCTCCGCCGAGGCGCTTCGGACCATGTCGATGAGGTGCTCCACCACGAGGGGATCTTCGAGCTTGGCCCCGGCCCGCAGCGCCGCCATCCGCGGCAACTCCTGGGGGTGGTCATACAGGTCGCGGATCATCGGCAGGACGCGCGGGCCGAGGGCGTGCCAGCGCCAGGCCGCGTCGAACGCGAAGCTCGGATCATTCAGCAGCAGCCGCTTAACGCTGTTGGCGATTGCCTCGACGCCCGATTGCCGGATGGTCGTGTGCCGCAGAAGCTCGATGAACTCATCGCTGCGGTTGCGGAAGGACGGCGGGACGGTGACGCGGATCGCCTCGTCGCTCTCGCCGCGCGCGGTGGGATCGCGTTGACCCTGCTCCTGGGGAAACCGTGAGTTGATAGCGTGTTGGATGTACTGGGCGCGGGCGTGGTTGGGTGAGGAGAGGCGCAGCTTCAGCGGCATGTCCTTGACCACCTCGCCGCCGTCGAGGATCCGCCCGATGCTGCGGTTGATCGCATCGTGCTCGACGGCCCCGGGTTCGGCGAAGGGGTTGATGAAGATGGGCCCGCCGGCCTCGGCCATGGCCGCCGCCTGCCGGGAGCCGAGGGGGGGGAAGACTTCGCCTCGCTGGACGGGCCGCAGCTCGGTCGTGTACAGCCGCCCGCCTTCCAGGCTGGTGGTGCCGGTGCGGGGGTCGGCGTAGACGCGCACGTCGAACTTCGTGCCCTCGATGGCCGTCCCGCGGCTGGCCTGGCGGCCCACGGCGCCGGGGGGGATGATGGCCTCGACGATCACCACCGCCGTCTCCGGCGAGTCGAGCATCCGCTGGGGGTTGAGATGCCCCAGTCCGGCCGACTGCTGACCGATGCCGTGCCGGGCCATCTCCGCCAGCATGTGGGCCCGCAACGCCGGCGGAATGTCGCGCGAGCCGGTGCCCTTCAGCCCCACCACCAGGCCGTAACCGCGCACCACCACCGGCTGGTAGCCGAGCAGGAGCGCCTGGGAGGCGATCGTGCCGCTCATGATCCGCGGGACGTTCAGTTCGAAGGAGCGGTCGGTGCGGACCGATCGCGGCCGGGGCGGGGCCTTCTCGATCCCCGAGCAATGGGCCAGAGCCGCCAGTGTCAGGCCGGCCAGAAGCATGGGCAGGGCCAGGCGGAGAACGTGCCGAAGAATGCTGCGCATAAAGCGTCCTTTCGCCCCGCGCCCCGGGGCCGCGGGCCGCGTGTTCCGGATCACGAGGATACCGCCCGGGGGCGACCGCCTCAAAAAACAGGCCTATTTCGCCGCGGCGGGCTGGGGCCGGGCCGCCATCGCCAGCACGCGGTCCACGAGCTTGCCGATCCCCGCGTAAACCTGGCCGATGCGCTGGGCGGTCATGTAGGCCGGCGTGGTCACGATGCGATTGGCCTCATCCACGCAGATGTCCTCGGTGGGCCGCTCCTGGTGGTGGGCGCCCATCGATTCGAGGGCGGCGGCGGTGCCCGCATCGGTGCCGATGGTCAGCGTCACGCCGGGGAAGAGCTTCGCGGCGATGGACGGGGCGATGCAGATGAAGCCGATCGGCCGGCTCGCTTCGTGCGCCTCGCGCAGCACGCGGGCGACCTGCTCGTGCACCTGGCACTCGGCGCCGCGGGTGGCGAAGCTGCTCAGGTTCGACGCGGCCCCGAGCCCGCCGGGCAGGATGATCGCATCGAACGAATCGCCGTTGACGGCAGCCAGGTCCTCGACCGGCCCGCGGGCGATGCGGCCCGCCTCGATTCGGACGTTGCGTTTCTCGGCCATCGGCCGGCTGTTGAGGTGGTTGATGACCTGTGACTGCTCGCAGTCCGGGGCGGCGAAGGTGACGGTGGCATCATGCCGGTCCAGGTGCAGCAGCGTGCTGACCGATTCGTGGATCTCGGCGCCGTCGAAGACGCCACAGCCGGAGAGAATCACGAGAACAGTGGACATGGCGGATCTCCCAATGGTTGCCCGAGCGGTCGGGCCCCAAGCGCGCCGGCTCGCCGCGCCCGCGGCCGAACCTCCAGATGCAGATGGGCGTTACTGGACTCGAACCAGTGACCCCTGCCGTGTAAAGGCAGTGCTCTAGCCGACTGAGCTAAACGCCCCAATACGTGCGCCTGCATCCTAGAACGCGCACCGCCGCAGTCAATGCGGGGGCAGCGGCCGGCTTCTCAGGCCTGATTCACCGGGGGGCGGCCCACGGAGTAGTAGGTGAAGCCGAGGTCGGCCATCTGCTGGCGGCGGTAGATGTTCCGCCCGTCGAAGATGACCTTGCCTTTCAGCCGGCGGGCCATCTCGTCGAAATCCGGCTGGCGGAACTCGCTCCACTCGGTGCAGATGATGAGCCCCTCGCAGCCGTCGATCGCCTCGTACATGTCGTCGAACACAGTGACGCCGGGCAGGGCGCCGGTGAGGTTCTCCAGGGCCACGGGGTCGAAGGCCCGCACGGCAGCGCCGGCATCCAGGGCGCGGCTGATGAGCGTGATCGCCGGCGCTTCACGGATGTCATCGGTCTCCGGCTTGAAGGCGATGCCCCAGAAGGCCAGGGTCCTGCCCGCCAGCTCGCCGTTGAAATGCCCCATCACCTTCTGCCAGAAGTGGGCGCGCTGGTCCTGGTTGACGGCATGGACCGCGGCGTTGATCTTGCAGTCGAAACCGACGGTGCGGCCCATGCCGACGACGGCGAGCGTGTCCTTGGGGAAGCAGGACCCGCCGTAGCCCAGACCCGGATAGAAGAACTGGCTGCCGATGCGCCGATCGGCGCACATGCCCTTGCGCACGGCGGCGACGTCGGCCCCGTAGTGCTCGCAGAGATTGGCCATCTCGTTGATGAAGCTGATCTTGCAGGCGAGCATCGCGTTGGAGGCGTACTTGACCATTTCCGCGGAGAGCACATCCATGACCAGGATCGGGTTGCCCTGGCGCACGAAGGGCTCGTACAACTCGCGCATCATCCGCCCGGCCGTCTCGTCCTCCACGCCGCAGACGATCCGGTCGGGCTTCATGAAGTCGCTGATGGCCGCGCCTTCCTTGAGGAACTCAGGGTTGTCGGCGATGCGGAATGGCACATTCGTCTTCGCGCGGATCAGGTCGCGCACGCGATGGCAGGAACCCACGGGCACGGTGGATTTGACGACGACGAGCTTGGGTTCCTGATCGGGTCCGAGCCGGCCGATGGCGCCGGCGATGTCCTCGGCAACCTTCAGGACATGGCGCAGGTCGGCCGAGCCGTCTTCGCCGGCGGGCGTGCCCACGCAGATGAAGATGATCTGGGCGTTCGCATACGCCTCGCTCCTGTCCGTGGTGAACTGAAGGCGCCCGGCCGCGGCGTTGCGTTTGAGCATTTCCGTCAGGCCAGGCTCGTAGATGGGCGATTCGCCGCGCCGGAGCATGGCGATCTTCTCCTCATCCACATCGAGGCAGGTGACTTTGTTGCCGGTCGTCGCAAAGCACGCCCCGGTGACGAGCCCCACGTAGCCGGTTCCGACCATGGTCAGTTTCATAACGCGTTGGTCCTTGTCAATGCGCTGCGCCGGGGCGCGCCGATCCGAATCTGGGGGAAGGTTCCATCCTGCATGTTGGCGTTAGTACCCGAAGATTCCTGTTGATGTTCAAGGTGCGTGGCCGCGGTCGAAGAATAACTGCTGGGGCGATTCGCGCCCACCGCGGGCTCCTGCCGGGGACGATCCCCGGCGCGCCGCTCCTTCCAGCGTCAGCAGCCAGCGTTTGAGGGTCAGGGCGGCGCTGTCCGGATCGGTGTGGCCGCCGAATCCGCCCAGGCTTCCGGCGGCGGCGAGGACGCGGTGGCAGGGGATGATGATGCCCAGGGGGTTGGCCCGCATCGCCTGGCCGGCAGCGCGGGCCGCGCCGCCCGTGGAACCGGCCATGATCGCCAACTGCCCGTAGGTGCGCGTCTCGCCGTGCGGAATGCGCCGCGCCGCATCCCAGCATCGTCGGAAGAACGGCGGGCCGTCCGGAGTCGGAACGTCGGAGAAATCAACCGCCTCGCCTTCGAAATAGCGACGGAAGCAATCGGCCAGCGCCGGCCGGAGCGATTCATCGCGCTTCCCGCCGCGCAGCCGACGATCGTCGGCGCCGTCGAGGAAGGTGGTGGTCAGCCGCCCGTCGGCTTCTTCGATGATCGCGAAGGGCCCGGCCGGGGTATCCAGCAGTTGGTAGCGCATCACGGAACCTCTGCCAATGATCGGGACGGCCCGGGTGAAACCCACACCGCGTCGGGCCCGCTGCCCTATATGCCGGCGGCGGCTGCCTCCGCCGGCGCTGCGGCTCTCTTGCGAAGGGCCAGCCCGTGGAGAATGTAGAGAATGACCGCCAGCGCGATGGTGATGACCGCTCCCGTGATGAGAATCGTCTTGCGCACCGCGATGGCCTGGGCCACCGAGCCGGGCTGCTTGCCGAAGACGACGCGATCCTCGGCCGGGACGTCGGCGTCGGAGGCGAAGTTGTTGTTGAAGCAGCGGATCGTGTGCACCCCCGGCTCGACGATTTCCAGCTCCCACAGCGCCCGGCCGCTCGAACCGCCGAACATCAGCTTGAACGTGTGGTCTTCGGCGGGAATGATCGGCCTGAGGCGGCGCCCGTACGGATCGAGGACGCTGAGTTTCGCCGTTCTGATCTCGGGGACGGCGACGGACGATTCGTAATACACCAGCACATTGCCGGCAGGCAGATCAACGCTCTGCTCGGAGCCGACCGCGAGGCGCTGTCCCGTCTTCGCCCACTGCCCAAGCCACAGTTGGCCGAGCAGGAGGGTGATCGCGCCGCCGACCACGACGACGACGAGTGCCAGCACGCTCCACTTGGTGATCGGCCTGTTCTTGCTCATGAGGGGATTCCTTCGACCATGGTGAGCGGTCAGTGTACATTCTTCTCGTCGCCGGCGCTGCGGGCCGATGCCTTCCGCCAACTCAGGTCGACAACGATGGGCAGATGGTCGGAGATCGCCGTGTCCTCGACGAGCAGGCCGTGCCGCGCCAGCCAGCGGGGCGCCAGGTCGCGCGCCTCGAAGACGAACGCGCCGGCCGCCTGCAGTGCCGCCTTGTCGTGCAGGACGAAATCCAGCCGGCCGGGGACGAACGGTTCACGCCGATCGGTCCATGTCGCGTTCGAGCGGCGATCGAGTTGCATCGGCTCGACGGCGTTCAGCGCGAGCCCCTCGCGGTCGATCTTCCCGGTGAGGAGATCGAGCGGCGTGCGCGAGCCGACGAGATTGAAGTCGCCGGCGATGATGATGCCATCGGCATGCTCGGCCCTCATCGCCTCCTGCACCGCGGCGCGAATGGCCTTCGCCTCGACAATCCGTCTCAGGTCCGATTCATCGCCGATGCGGCCGCAGCACTTGAGATGGATAGACATCACGATCAGCCGCCGACCTTCGTGGGCCACGATCGCGCCGGCGGTGCGCAGCAGCCAGTCGTCCCGGCCGGGGTAGAGAACGGGCTCGAGGTGCTTGTCGGTTGTGAGAGGCAGGCGGGCGGCGACGGCCGACCGCTTCTCGCCTCCTCCGGCGCCGAGGAGGACCGACCAGGCGCCGCGCGGGGCGTCTGTCTGCCCGCCGGCACTGATCTGGTTCAGCAGGGCCGCCACCTGCTCCGCCGAGCTGTCCTTCCCAAGCTCCTGGATGCAGATGATGTCCGGATCGAGGGCGTGCAGGATGCGCAGGGCGGAGTCGCGCTGCTTGAACAGCGCCCCACGCTGCATGTTCCAGGCGACCACGCGCAGGCTTGAACGCGGCGCCCGCGCCAGCGGATCGTCGCCCTGCTGTGCATCCTGAATAGGCTGCGCCGGCGCGAAGGGCGACATCGCGTGTGTGAAGGAATCCGTCTCATCGAGCACCGCGTCGGCCAGATCCGTCAGCACGAGCTTCGCCGTGAAGTGATCGCCTCTCAGGAACGGCGGCGTATCGGGCAACTCCGCGCCGCGCTCGAAGCGCAATTCAACGAACCGGTCGGCGTAGGTCGGCGCCAGGGCGATGCCGATGTCGTAGGGGCTGAGGGGCGGGCGCGCTTCATCTTCCGGATCGCCCTCGTAGGTTGTCGATTCCAGGCCGACGCCCATCCCCGGCCTGTCCGGGGCGCGCTTGTCCGGAGGCGTGAGGGAGATGATGACATCGACGCCGTGCAGGCCGTGCATCGACCGGCCGGTGGCGGGATTGCCATCGCCGTCCAGCAGGAGTTTCGCGCAGCCGTCGAGGCGCTGGATGTTGATCTCCCGCCCTTCGCCGAGGTCGATGAGGACATGCACGAGGCGGGGCTCGTCGGCGATGCGGACGGTGCGAAAATCGACTTCGGCCCCCGGCGCATCGGCCTCATCGACCACCGCGGCGGGCACGGACGCCCAGTCGTCGAAGCGGCCGTCCAGAACGATCGGCTCAGCGCTCGGCGCCTGGCAGCCGACCGGCAGAGACAACAACAGCAGAAGCAGGGGAGCGCGCATAAGGGCTGATCCTCCGATCCGGGGCGCGGTGACGTGGTATGGTAGCGAATCCTGAGGGCCTGCTCGTGGCCGATGATGATCGACAACCCGCCCGCGCCCGCTGCCCGCGCTGCGGCTATGACCTGCGCGGCCTCGTGGCGACGTGGGATGATCATTGCCCGCTGGAGGGTGTGTGCAGTGAGTGCGGGCTGAACCTGCGCTGGGCGGAAGTGCTCGTTCCGGAGAAGTTCGAACCGCAGTGGTGCGTGGAGTTCGTGCCGCGCTGGCTGTCGGTTCCGCGGGCCGCGTGGAGCACGCTCGTCAGATCATTCTGGCCGTGGCGCTTCTGGAGCCGGCTGCGCATGTCGTCGCGCATCCGGTGGCGGCGCCTGGCCGCCTACATCTGCCTGCTCCTCGTCCCGCTTGTGTTCGGGTATGTCGCCGTGCAGAGCGCGGCGGCGATCCGCGTGCGGTTTGATGTGGGGCAGGCCACGGCGCTGATGCAACAGCGTGCGCAGCGGCTCATTGTGAGGGACCAGCAGCGGCTTCGGGACCCGGGCGCGGACGCCCAGGCCCGCGCGGCGCTTCAGCAGTCGATTCAGCAATGGCAGCAGTATCTGCAGCAGGATGAGACGATCAGCTACTCCTACTGGGACGCCGTCACCGAGGCCGTTCTTCACCCCTGCCGAATCCGCTCGAGTGGGACAATCACGAAACCGACTTGGATCTCACCATACCCCGCACCCCGGGACCTTCATTGCTTCCTGGACGCGAGTGAGCAGAGCCGTTGGGCCCCGCGTAGTCTCGGAGAGCGACTGACGCGGGCTTGCTGGTATCTGTTCACTTTCGCTTGGGTCTACGCTATCCTGCCACTGGGCTTTCTGCTGCTGCTGCCGATCTCGCGGCGGAGAATGAAGGTGCGCTTCGGCCACATTGTGCGCGTGGCGTGTTACGGCCTGTTCATCCCCGTGATGATCGTCTTCGCCGTCCAACTCCTTCTTGCACTGGGGTATGCGTGGCCCGATTCCCAGCGCGCTTGCGATGACGTGATTGATTTCCTCGTTTTCCTCCCGCCCCTGGCGATGCTGGCGGTGTGGTGGGCGGTGGCGATCAAGCGGTACCTGAAGATCCCGCACGGGCCGCTTGTCGTTCTGACGCTGGGGGCCATTTCGTTCCTTCTCGGGCTCGCGGTGATCTGGCTCGCCTGGCCCGATCTGGCGCTCGATCTGCTCGATCTCTATGGGGCCCGTCTCGGATTATGAGCTCTTCCCGCCGCGACATCACGCCCCGCTGCCCGCGCTGCGGCTATGACCTGCGCGGCCTGGTGGCCACGTGGGCCGATCGCTGTCCGCTGGAGGGCGTGTGCAGCGAGTGCGGGCTGAACCTGCGCTGGGCCGAGGTGCTTCTGCCGGAGAAGTTCGAGCCGCCTTGGTGTGTGGAGTTTTCGCCGGGCGGTTGGAGGATCTTCCTCGCATGTGCGCGGACGTTCCTCTGGTCGTTCCGGCCGTGGACGTTCTGGCGAAGACTGAAGATGTCGCAGCCGATCCGGTGGCGGCGGCTGGCCGTGTATCTGCTGTTCCTTGCCGCGTGCGTGTACGCGGCATTCGCGCTCACGCAGGGTGTCCTGGCCTGGCATGAGTGGTGGAGAATCCAGCGGAGATCGAGCCTCGTCTGTACGGATGTCGACGGCTACACCGTCTTTGTGCACGCGGCGGCGTTGCCGTTCTCCGATTCTCCGCCCGGCTCGTATTCCGTTGTGTGGCGGACGGGCCGGGGCGGGCTGCGTGGCCGCAGCTTCTCCTACCGAAGCCCGCTCTATCACATGCGGAACCGGGCCGCCCACGACCGCGCCGCCCTCTTTCTCGGCGTGGTCTTTGTAACGTGCCCGCTGGTGTTCGCGGTGTTGCCCGTTTCGCGCCGGAGGGCGAAGGTGCGGTGGCCTCATGTCGTTCGTGTGACCGCCTACGGTATCTCGTACGTCGCCCTGGCCGCGATCATCATCATCGCCTCGAACGCGGCGGTTCTGGTATCCAGCCGGTCCTTCGTGTTCAGCGATTCCTTTGCGTTGCTCGAGAGGCTGGCGATCCTGGCCTTGTGCCCGGGGATGCTCATCTGGTGGGGGATCGCCATTCGACAATACCTCAGAATGGAGCATGCTCTCGGCGTCGCGGTCGCCGTGTGGACGACGGCATTCCTGATGGCGTGCGCGGTATTGTTTATCGTGCATCCATCGTTCATCGTGATCCCATTGAGCCGCGTGCTGTTTCCGAGATGGCTGTTTCCGACGTGAGCGGAGCATGACCGAGGAAGAGCCGGCCGACGAGATCGAAGCTCCTGAGGAAAGGCCTGTGCGCTGTCCTCGCTGCGGCTATGACCTGCGCGGGGAGATGGCGACGGGGGAGCAGTCGTGCCCGATCGAAGGCGTCTGCACCGAGTGCGGCCTGGAGATCGCGTGGCGCGAACTGCTCAATCCCACGCACATCAAGCCGAGATGGTGCGTGGAGTATGCGAAATCGTGGTGGAGGGTTCCGGGGCGCGCGATCAGGACGCTGATGGCGACGTGCTGGCCGTGGTTCTTCTGGCGGTCGCTGCGGATGGCGCATGAGATCCGCTGGCGGCGGTTGCGCGGTTACCTGCTGCGCTGGGCGTTCGCGTTGTACGTGCTCTTCTGCGTCTGCCATGCCACTCTCGCGTTTGCCCACTGGTCCAACTGGATGTGGCGGATGCCGGGGAGATCGGTGGACCCGTTTAACGTGCTCATGACGGCGGTGCTGCCGTTGAGCAGGACGCTGCTCTGGGGGCGCCTCGGAGACCCGTCGCCGCGGGAGATCTTCGATCGATTCTGGCTGCCCGACCTGTACATGCTCACTTACCTGGTGGCGATGCACGTTCTGTGTGCCGCCGGATTCACGGTGCTTCCCGTCTCGCGCCGGTGGGCGAAGGTGCGCTGGGGGCACATCATCCGCGTGCTGCTCTATGGCTTCGGTTGGTTTGTGCCCCTGATCGCGCTGGGGGCGCTCGGTACGGCGCCCGTCGAGCTGTACGACGTGCCGCCTCTGCGCGAGTTCGGCCGAACGCTGGCGACGCTGGCCGTGCTCGCCGCCTGGAGCCACCCGGCGTTCCTCGTCGTCTGGTGGTCCACGGCGACGGGGCGGTACCTGAAGATGCGTCACCCGTGGGGGGTGGGTCTGGCCGTGGTCGTCATGGCCGGCCTGATCACGCTAACCGTCCCGGTCGTGTACGCAGTGCTGACGTGGCCGGGGCCCTGACCGGGGCGTCCTCGGCGCCAACGGGCACTCGGCGTCGTCCCCGGCTGTGTTTGCAGACCCCCGCCCAGGCGCTACCATACGGCTATGACGACCACGACATCCACAACCGATCTGACGTTCCTCGATCCCGTCTCGCAGTCCTTCATGGAGCGGCTCTGGGCCCAGGACCCGGAGGCGGCGCAGATTCTCGCCGACGAGGCCGAGCGGCAGGCGACGACGCTCGAGCTCATCGCCTCCGAGAATCACGCCACACCCGCGGTCATGCACACCATGGGCACCTGGATGACCGACAAGTATGCCGAGGGGTACCCGGCCAAGCGGTATTACTCCGGCTGCGTGAACTACGACCGGATCGAGGAGCTCGCCGTCGAGCGGGCCAAGAAGCTCTTCGGCTGCGAATACGCCAACGTCCAGCCGCACTCGGGCGCGAACGCGAACCTCGCGGTGTATTTCGCGTTCCTCGAGCCGGGCGACACGTTCATGAGCGTGGTGCTCTCCGACGGCGGGCACCTGACGCACGGCTCTCCGGTCGCGCTGCCGGGCAAGTGGCTCAAGCCGGTGCATTACCCGCTCGTCTATGACGAGTCGCGCAAGGACTATGGCTACATCGACTTCGACGCCGTCGCCGCGCTGGCCAAAGAGCACAAGCCGAAGATCATCCTCTGCGGCTACTCGGCCTATCCGCGGATCATCGATTTCGCGAAGTTCCGCGCCATCGCCGACGGGGTGGGTGCGATGATGGTGGCGGACATCGCCCACATCGCCGGGCTCGTGGCGGGCGGTGCGCATCCCTCGCCGTTCCCGCACGCGCACATCGTGACGACGACGACGCACAAAACGCTGCGCGGCCCGCGTGGCGGGCTGATTCTGACGAATGATGAGGAGCTGGCCAAGGCGATCAACAAGGGCGTGTTCCCGGGCACGCAGGGCGGGCCGCTCATGCACGCCATCTCCGCCAAGGCCGTTGCCTTCGCCGAGGCGGCCAAACCCGAGTTCAAGGAATACGCGAGGCAGGTGGTCGCCAACGCGAAGGTGCTGGCGGGCGACCTCATGAAGGCCGGCCATCACCTCGTTTCCCGCGGCACCGACAATCACCTCATGCTCATGGATCTGCGCAAGTTCGATGCCGACCTCACGGGCAAGCAGGCGGCGATCTGGCTCGAGGCGGCGGGCATCATCTGCAACAAGAACACCGTCGCCCAGGAGGAGCGCAGCCCCTTCCAGACCAGCGGCCTGCGCTTCGGCACCCCCGCCCTGACCACGCGCGGGATGAAGGAGGATCAGATGCGGCAGGTGGCCGGTCTGATTGATCGCGTGCTCAAGGCCAAGGGTGACGAGACGGTCATCAGGCAGGTGCGCCGCGATGTGCGCACCCTCTGCGGGAAGTTCCCTCTGCCGCAGTGAGTCGCGGCGGCTCTCCGATGGGAGGTGCCCGGGTCTTCCTCCCTGCGGTCGTCAGACCCGGCGTCACCCTCGCGCGGGGGGACGATGGTCGTCGGACCTGGCTCCAGGAAGCCGGATCTGACGAGGCTTCCGAGGAAGATCCGGGTGATGCGACCGGTGAAACTGGTATGATCCGGTTCCGCCGATCAGGGCGATTGACTGGAGCGGGCCATGGAAGGAACGGGCAACGCAGGCGGTGATGCGAGGGGGGCGGGACGCATCTGGTATCTCTTCGCGCTGGCGATCCTGATCGCCCTGACCGGTTACACGCGCCTGACCGCGCCGTGGCAGGTGTGTCTCCACACTGACGAGATGCACCACCTCGAGTCGTGGCGCAACCACTACCGCACCGACGACATCTATCCGATGTTCATCGAGCGCGTCGAATCGCGCGGGCTGCTCAAGGGCGAGCGACTGGAACTGCTCAAGCGGGTCTATGCCAGCAGTCCCCTGGTGCAGCGCGGCTTGATCGTGCTGGTCGATCCCCAGCCGCCGCTGTTCCCGGTGATGGCCGAGATTGTCGAGGCCGTGACGCATTCGAACCTGATCGCGGCGCGGATGATCTCGGTGATCGCGTCGATCCTGGCCGTTCTCTACATGTTCAAGCTCGGCCGGGCGCTGTCCGATCGGACGCTCGGCCTGTGGCTTGCGTCCCTGATGGCGATCGGCACGCTGACGCAAATCTATGCGGGTCTCGCCCGCCCGTACGCGCTGGCGCAGTTCGGGCTGATCTTCTGTGTGTACGTCTTCGTGCGCGAGCAGCAGGTTGAGCACGCCTCGCCATGGCGATTATGGCTCGCGGCGCTCCTTGCGCAGTGCATTCAGTGGATCATCTGGCCGATCGTCGGCGTGCTGGTGATCGTGGAGCTCATCCGCCGTCTTCGCGCGGGAACCGGCATTCTCAGGCTCGTGAGGCAGACGTGGTGGTACGCGGCCCTCAGCGTGCTCATGCTGCCCATCATGTTCATCCAGTTGCTGAACCCGACGGTCGTCGCGCGGGCGGTTCGCCTGCCGGTGCTGAGGATCTGGAGCGATTTCTCGCTGGCCTCTCCCTTCGCAGCCGCCGATTCGTTCCTGCCGGCCATGCCGCTCTCTGCCGGGGCAATCGTCTCAGTGGTCCTGGGAATCTTCGGACTGGCGGCCGTTCTGGCCGATGCGGATTTCTTCCGGTCTGAGACGGGGCCCCCGGTGCATGGAGGCGCGCCGACGCCGGCGCTGGCGAACCCCGTCGTCCGGTGGGGCCTGCTCCTGGCCCTGGGCGCCTCCTGGGTCGTGCCGTTTGTGGTCACCAGCGGAATGCGATTCATGATGACACTCCTCCTGGTCCCCGCCGTTTTTTCGGGGATCGGAGCCCACTGGATCCTGCGCGGCCGCCTCACGAGTTGCGTCGGTGTTGCGGCGGTCCTGGTGCTGTTCTCGGTGATCCGCATTGCCAGGCCGCTGGATCCCTACGATCGCTACTTGTGGCTGGAGACGGACTACCGTCCGATCGCGGCGAGGCTCCAGGAGGAGCTCGGCCCGGATGTGATCTGGTGCGCATACCCCTACTTCCGCGCCAATTGCCTGTACAGGTTCGGCGAGTTTCCCGAACCGCTCATGCCCATGAGCGAGGACGAACTGGTGGCGCTCGTTCGGTCGCTGCCGCGCGAAGATCGCGCCGTGGTCGTCTTCTCCCGCGCGCCGGAGATCGACTCGTTCCGGGTTTTTCGGCAGGCGAAGGATCGGTGGGACTATTTCAACGGCTTTGTGCTGGTGAAGATCCCACCCCGCGTCTCGCCATGATCAGGGGCCGCTCGCGGTCCGCCCGGCGATCTGCCTCAGCCCTTCGTACACCGCCGCACAGACCGCGGTGGCGAGGTTCAGGCTCCGCGCTCGCGGATCGGCGACCATGGGCAGCGTGATGCGGTGATCCGGGCCGTATTCCTGCTCGACCCACTCGTGGATCTCCGGCGGCACGCCCCTCGTCTCCCGGCCGAAGAGCAGGTAGTCGCCGGGTCGGAGGTCCGCCTCCCAGTGGGGGCGGTCGGCCCGGGTGGTGTAGAGCCACAGGCGGGGGGGGTGCTCGGCGGCGAGGAAGGCCTGCCAGCTCTGGTGCTCGCGGCAGTCCACCAGGTGCCAGTAGTCCAGCCCGGCCCGCCGACGCGTCTTTTCCGACATGTCGAAGCCGATGGGGCGGACGATGTGGAGCCGGCAGCCGGTGGCGGCGGCGGTCCGGCCGATGTTCCCCGTGTTGTTGGGTATTTCCGGGTTCAGGAGCACGATGTGGAAGGGCACGCCGGCCATCGGCGGGCAGTGTACCGCTTGGCCGGCCGGCCCGGCTGGAGGACCGCATCGAGCTCGCTATACTGACGGGCCTTTCCGCATTCACCCCTCAACCCGGACCTAACGCGGTCGGATGGCCGCTTCGGAGGAGTCTCGTCCATGCCCACCTACACCACGGCGGACATTCGCAATCTCGCGCTGGTCGGCAGCGGCGGCGCGGGAAAGACGACGCTCATCGAAACGATGCTCCACCAGGCCGGGATCATCGGCCGCGTCGGCCGCGTCGAGGAGGGCCACACCGTCTGCGACTTCGAGGACCTGGAAAAGGAGTTCGGCCACAGCCTGGACAGCGCTGTCGTCCACATCAACCACGCCGGGGCCCACCTGAACATCATCGACACCCCCGGCTCCTCGGATTTCCTCGGCAAGGCCATCAGCGCCCTGCCCGCGGCGGAGACGGCCGTCGTCGTCCTCGACGCCACCGCGGGCATCGACCCGGTCGTGCGGCGACTGATGAAGATCGCCGAGGACCGGAACATCCCCCGCCTCATCGTCATCAACAAGATTGACCACGAGGCGAACCTCGCCGCTCTGCTCGCCTCGCTCCGGGAGACGTTCGGCAGCGTCTGCCAGCCGATCAATCTCCCCGCCGAGGGGGGCCACGCGATCCTGGACTGCTTCGGCAGCGCCGAAGGCGAGAGCGATCTGGGCGATGTCGCCGGCTTCCACACCGGCATCGTCGATCAGATCGTCGAAGTTGATGAGGCATTGATGGAGCAGTATCTGGAGTCCGGGGAAATCGCGCCCGAGCAGCTTGTCGACCCCCTCAAGCGCGCCATGTGCGAAGGGCATCTTGTCCCGGTCTGCTTTTGCTCGACCCGGGAGAACGTCGGCGTTCGGGAACTGATGGACGTTTTCGCCACGCTCTGCCCCAACCCCACCGAGGGCAATCCCGCTCCGTTCGAGTACACCCAGGACGGCGAGACCAGGACGTTCGCCCCGGAGCAGGATCCGGCCAAACCGACGGTGGCCCATGTGTTCAAAGTCTCTTCCGACCCCTACGTCGGCAAGCTGAGCGTCTTCCGCGTCCATCAGGGCCACCTCGGCTCGGACGTGACGCCGCGCGTCAACGGCGGCCGGAAGAGCATCCGCATCGCCCACGTCTTCAAGCTCATGGGCAAGGAGCACACGGAGACGAGCCGGATCATGGCCGGCGACATCGGCGCAGTGGCCAAGATCGATGAGATCAGCTACGACGCCACCCTGCACACCGGCGACATCGCCGATGATCTCCACCTGCGGCCGATCGCCCTGCCCAAGCCGATGTACGGCATGGCCATCGAAGGCACGAGCAAGGGCGCGGAGACGAAGATGAGCGAGGCCCTGCAGAAGCTCACCGCCGAGGATCCCACCCTGGAGGTGGATCGTGTCCAGGCCACCAGCGAAACCGTCCTCCGCGGACTCGGCGAGCAGCACCTGCGGGTCAAGTTGCGCCTGCTGAAGGACCGCTATGGTGTAGAGGTGGAGACGCGCCCGCCCAAGGTCGCCTACAAGGAGACCATCACCGCCAAGGCCGAGGGCCACCATCGCCACAAGAAGCAGACCGGCGGGGCGGGCCAGTTCGGCGAAGTCTTCCTCCGCGTCGAGCCGATCACCAGCGAGGAAGAAGACATCGTCAACGGCCTCGTCTTCAAGGACGCCACGTTCGGCGGGTCCATCCCCAGGCAGTTCATACCCGCCGTCGAGAAGGGCGTTCGCCAGGTGATGCAGGATGGCGCCATTGCCGGCTACCACATGCAGAATATCAAGGTCAGCGTCTACGACGGCAAGCATCACTCCGTCGATTCCAAGGAGGTCGCCTTCGTCACTGCCGGACGAAAGGCGTTCATCGACGCCGTCCAGAAGGCCAGGCCCGTTCTCCTCGAGCCGTATGTGAAGATGGAAATCACCGTGCCCGCGGACATGATCGGCGATATCTCCTCGGATATCTCCGGTCGGCGCGGCCGGATTCAGGGCACGGACATGCTTCCGGGCAACCAGGCGATCGTCGTGGCCGAGGCGCCCCTGGCGGAGGTGGGGACCTATTCCAGCCAGCTCAAGTCGATGACGGGCGGCGCCGGCTCCTACACCATGGAATACAGCCACGACGAGCAGACCCCGCCCAACATCCAGGCCGAGGTCGTCGCGGCATATAAGCCGAAGGAAGATGAGGACTGATCCGCCGGCGGGGGCGGGGGCGCGATCGGACACGTGCTACGCCGCAAGCGGCGCGGTTCACCCCGCCGACGCCGCTTGCGGCGTAGCATGCGCTGGTCGTATCATCGACCTCCATGCATCCGATCGTCATCGCCCACCACCTCATCTGGACGGCGTATGGCTGGTGGTTGCCCAACGATCCGCGCGGAAGCACCGCGCGCACGATCGCCAGTGATCGGATCGCCGCGCTCGGCGAATTGCATTACGGACGTAAGACGATCCAGCCCGCATCGCGCGATGTAAGGGCCTTCTATCGCAAGGCGGCCGAGGTGCTCAAGCATCCTCTGCTGGAGATCCGCGGCAACGCCGTCCGGCTCGTCGCGACGGCGTTCGGCGATGTAATCGCGCAGCATCGGTACACGTGCTACGCCTGCGCCATCATGCCGGATCACGTTCATATCCTCATCCGTAAGCGCAGGCATCGCGCTGAAGAGATGATCGAGTTCCTTCAGAATACTTCGCGATGGAAGTTGATCGAGGGCTGCTTGTGGCCGAGCGATCACCCGGTCTGGACCGGGGGAGGGGGGTGGTCGGTGTTTCTCGATCATCCCGATGAGGTTGAGCGAACGATCCCGTATATCGTTGGGAATCCGGCGAAGATCGGACTCCCCGCTCAGCGCTGGCCGTTCGTGATTGCCTACGATCGCTGGCCGCTGCACGAGGGGCACAGTCCCAACTCGCCATACGCGAAGCGCCTGCGCGCGCTGGGGCGGTATCCGTGAGAGTGGTGCGCGGATGGACGCATGCTACGCCGCAAGCGGTGCCGCTTGCGGCGTAGCATGTTCCCGCATCTCACCGGCCTCAGGGCACCCCATGCTCGGTTTCGTCTTCCTCCGGCGCGTCGGTGTCCTCCGGACGCAGATTGACCTCCGCGATCACCGGGTAATGATCGGAGGGATAGCGGCCTTCGGTGTTGTCGTGGAGGATCGCCGCATCGCGCACGGTTACGTTCGGCTCGGCGAAGACGTAATCGATCTTGGGCCCGCTCCGCCCGCCGCGGAAGCCGTGGAACGTGCCGACCTGCTCGGCATCTTCGTGCACCGCCCGGAAGGTGTCGATGAACCGCATGGGCGTGATGGGCCTGTCGTCCGCCTTGGTTGCGCGCGGGATCTCGCCCTTGGCGAAGCGGATCACCGGGTTGTCCTCGCCTGCGTTGAAATCGCCCGTGATGATGACCGGGTCGTTCCGATGCGTGCGGGCGGCGATGCGCGCTGCGATCAACTCGACGCTGCGCTCGCGCGAAGGCTGTGATTGGTGGTCCAGGTGCGTGTTGTAGAGGTAGAACGATCGATGGGTCTGCTTGTCGATGAAGTGGGCCCAGGTGCAGATGCGATGGATCTCGTTGCCCCAGCTCTTCGAGCCGCGTTTTTCGGGCGTGTCCGAGAGCCAGAACGTGCCGGCCTCATCGGCCCGGAACCGCGCGGTGCGGAAGAGGATCGCCGTGTATTCGCCGTGCGTCGCGCCGTCGCTGCGCCCCACGCCGATCTCCGCGTAGCCCGGCAACCTCTCGCCGAGCTCATCAAGCTGGAAGCGCAGGGCTTCCTGCAGGCCGACAACATCCGGCCTGTGGTTGCGGATCACGTTCCAGACGAGCGCCCGGCGCATGGTCCATGCATTCGCCCCGTCCTTCGCCGTGCCGTACCGGATGTTGAACGACATGATGACCATGTCGCCCCCGGAAGATTGGCTCCCGTAGGAACCGGCCACGCGCCCTTCCGGGGGCTCCTGGCCGAACGCCAGCGCCGCAAGGGCGGCGAGCAGAACCACAACTGATGCGAGTCGAGCACGATGCATGGGCAACCTCCTGCCGGCCGGTTCATGATGATCTCACAGATGGTATCGCGCCCCGCCGCTTGCGGCGTAGCACGATCATGCGTGTGTTCGATGTCGCCCCTTGCCGGCGCGGCATTCTTCCGGACCCTTCATCCCCCGGTATCGCCGCCCCCGGCCGGCGGGCCGTAGCGCTGCCAGAAGGGCAGCGCGGCGCCAAGGAACTCCTCGTGGCTAGTGTTGATCGAGAAACCGCGCATGATGAACAGTTCATAGCCCAGACGCCGCCGACTCCAGCCCATCAACGATCGGCTGTCGCGGAGCTTCCACAATGCCAGATAGCTCGGCCGCAGGACCAGCAGCGCCGAGAGCGTGGCCGTCAAGCGATAAACCGCTCCCCACCAGCGGACCGGGCTCAGCGGATGCACCGGCCGGGTCTCGATCTCGACGCTGTCCAGATCGAGAAGCCGGATGCCGATGGGGCGTCCTATTCGCCGCGCCGGTTCGAGCGATTCGATGTTCGACCAGCGAACGAGGATGCTCTCATTGCCCGAGCGCAGGCTAATCCCGGCTGCATCGAGAGACACACAGCGCACCGGATTGAGCAGGTATGTCAGAGCGACGATGAGGCAGATGAGACCCCCAACGCCGGGGAGCATGATTCCCACGATTGTGTCGATCGGCCCACGCTGCAGCGCGAAGGCGTCCAGACCGGACAGGCTGTAAACGGCGCAGGATCCACAGGCCGCGCCGAAGATGAGCATCACCCATCCCACGCCGCGCGTGGGTTTGAAGTCGCGGGCCTCCGGCTGCGGGCTCGTCGGCGGCGCGGCCCTTTGTGTTGGCGGGAGATCGGCTGGAGCAGTCATGTTTCGCGCTCCCATCATCCGGCCCACCCAACACGCCGCTTGCGGCGTAGCACGCTCCCGCTCGGCTCAGAACCCCCCCAGGACGAACGGGTTGCTGCGGCGCTCGGCGCCGATGGTGGTCGGGGTCATGTGGCCGGGGTAGATCGTCATGTCGTCCGGGAGGTTCATGATGATCTCGTGGATGCTGTGGCGCATCGCGGCCGGGTCGGAGGTGGGGAAGTCGATGCGGCCGATCGAGCCGGCGAAGAGCGTGTCGCCCACCAGCGCCTGGTTCGATTCATCGTGAATGAACAGCACACAGCCGGGGCTGTGGCCCGGCGTGTGCACCACGCGCCAGGTGGTGCCGTTGAATTGCAATGTCTGGCCGTCGGCGAGCCAGTGCTCCGGCTCGCTGCACGTCACGTGCATCCCCATCATGCCGGAGAGGTTCAACATGGGGTCGGAGCAGAATCCCCGCTCGGCCTCGTGAAGGTACATCGGCAGGCTGCCGTAGCGGCCCAGGGCCTTGTCGACGCCTGCGATGTGGTCGGCGTGGGCGTGGGTGAGGAGCAGGGCGGCGGGCTTGAGGCCCTCCTCGTCGATGTAGCGGAACATCGGCTCGGGCTCGAAGCCGCAGTCGACGATCCAGCAGGCGCTGGCGTCCTCTCCGGCTTCAGGCACGGTCACCACGAAGCAGTTGGTCATGAAGTCGCCGAGCGTGAAGGCTTGGATGTGGGGTTTGGGGGGGCTCACGATTTCTCATCCGGGAGGGTTGGTGGGGGGCCGGGGAGGCCGACTTTCGCTAGAGTAGGGGGGCGGAGAATCCTACCTCGGAAACGGAGCGAACGAGCCATGCTGATTCGACGGCCCGAAGAGATGGACGGCGAGCCGATGGGCGTGGAGGGCGTCAAGGACGTCTCCCGGCGGCTGCTCGTGGGGCGGGGCGACGGGGCGGAGACCTTCGCCATGCGCCATTTCACGATCGAGCCCGGCGGGCACACCCCCCGGCACAGCCACAACTACGAGCACGAGATCTACATCCTCCAGGGTGTCGGCCGCGTCGAGCACGAGGGCGAGTTCCACGAGATCCGCACCGGCGATTCGCTCTTCATCGAGCCGAACAGGATCCACCAGTTCAGCAATCCCGGCCCGTCGCCACTGAAGTTCCTCTGCCTGGTCCCCATGCAGTTTGACTGTGCCGATGAGGGCATGCAGCCGGTGCCGGGTACCTGACCGGGCGCTGCTTGCCGCGGGACGATTCGGGACAGGCCTGATGAGATGAGGTTGAATGAACATGACGGCAGAATCGCGCAGGACGGGGCGGATTCGGGCGATCGTCGTATACGGCGTGCTGGGCCTGTGGTGCCTGGTGTGCGCGGCGGCGGGGATCGCCACTCTCGAGCAGCCGGTTGCCCCGCTGCTGTTCGTTGTCGCGGGTCTGTCGGCGGTCGTGCTGATCGTCAGCGGGCTCATGCGATCGCTGATCGGGGCGGTGTACGGCGTGGTGCTCATCACCGCCTTCGGCATGGTCGCGAGCGGGGCGATCGGCGATGACTGGACCACGGCCGGCATCGGCCTGCTAGCGGTGATGATCACGGGCTGCTCGGTTCCGATCGCCTTCGCCCTGCGGGACGCGGCCGATCGGGGGGCGGCCGGCGGGGAGCCGATCCCGGGCGAGCTGCGCGACCTGCTCCACGAGCTCCACGAGCACAGCATGCTCTCCGACAGCGCCAAGCGGGTGCTGTTCCGGGAGCGGGAAATGGGCCTGCTGCGGGCGGCGGTGGAGAACGACATCGCCGAGGGCAAGTACAACGTGGCCCTGACGCTCTGCGACGAGATGGCCGATGTGTTCGGCCATCGCAACGAGGCGGAAGCGTTTCGCGGGCAGATCATGCAGGCGCGGCAGGAGCGTTACGACCTGGAGGTGCAGACTGCACTGGAGCATTTCGATGAGCTTCTGGGGCGGCGGGACTGGGCCCTGGTGCACCAGGAGGCGGCCCGGATCCGGCGCCTGTACAGCGACTCCCATCTCGTGCAGAACCTCGACCAGCACATCCTCCAGGCGCGGGCGGAGCACAAGAACGAGTTGGAGGGGCGATTCCTTCAGGCCGCTCAGCGTGACGATGTCGAGGCCGCCATGGCCCTGCTCAAGGAACTGGACCGGTACCTGGAGCCGCCCGAGGCCGAGCGCCTCGCCGAGGTCGCCCAGGGCGTGGTGGTCAAGCATCGGGACAATCTGGGCGTCCAGTTCAAGCTTGCGGTCAACGATCGCCGATGGGCCGAAGCGGCCCGGATCGGCGAGACGATCATCGCCGAATTCCCCAACACCAAGATGGCCGATGAGGTCCGGTCGATGATCGATCTGCTGCGGACCCGGGCGACCCAGGCCGCCCTCGTCGAGGGGGCTGGTCGCTGAGCCGCCCCGGGGCCATCGGTCGCCTGCGGCGAGCCGATCGATTAGACTGGTGGCGCGGCTCGGCCGAGTCGGCCGGGCGCGAAGAGGCGAACGGCTTCATGGGCGGATTCGGTCCAACGCGGAAGACCCTCGGCTGGATTTCCCTGGCGGCGCTGGCCGCGGGAATCCTGGGACCGGTGAGCGGCTGCGACACCACCAGCCAGGACCTCAACTCGCTGGCCAAGAGCTTCGCGCCGCCCACGCCGCGGCAGGCGGCCGAGAAGATGCTCAACCCCCATGATCCGGACGATCGCCGAGAGGGCACACTGCTCATTGCCAATGCGCCCTTCGGTGGCAGTCCGCCCTATCTGCGAACCTACCGGGATTATGTCGAGCATGAACAGGATCCGCTGGCGAAGGCGGCGGCCGTTCGCGCGCTGGCCAAGCACGGAACCGCCGAGGATGCTCCCCTGATCGCCCGTCAACTCACCCACGAGAACGTTCAAGTGCGGTGGGAGGCGGCCAAGGGGCTCCAGCGGATCCACAACCCCCAGGTCGTTCGTGATTTGCTGGAAGTGCTGCGGGATCCGGAGGAGCGTCTGGACGTGCGCGTCGCCGCGGCGCGGGCGCTGGGGCAATACCGGGAGGACCGCGTCTTTCAAGGGCTGGTGGCAGCGCTGGATGCGCGCCAGTTGGCGGTGAATGCCGCCGCCGAGCAGTCGCTTGAGACGCTGACGGGGCAAACCCTGGGGCGCGATCCCCGCCCCTGGCTGAGCTGGTACAACAGCGCCACCGGCGATCGTTTCGCCGCCGGCCTGGAGTATCGCTATCCCACGTATCAACGCCGGGAGACATGGCTGGAGAAACTTGCCTTCTGGACGAGCCGGGTGGTCGAGCAGCCCGCCCCGCCGGTGGGGCTGCGGCCGAGCTCGGAGCGCCGAACGTACGAGGACGAGGACGAGTCTACCGAACACGAACAGGCCGGGGGGTAAGGGACGAACAGGTGTCCTCTTCTGGCCGGGGAACGAACGGTTATGCGAGCCATAATCTTTGACGGAACAGGTCCGCGGTTGGTGAGCAACCATCCGGAGCCGCAACCGGCGCGGGGGGAAGCGATTGTTCGGACCACCGCCGCCGCCGTGAGCAGCATCGATCTGGAGGTCTGTCAGGGGCTGCTGGGCTTCACCGGCACGCTCGGCCACGAGTTCGTCGGGGTGGTCGAGGCGGTCGAAGGCGAGGACGCCATCGGTCTGACGGGCAAGCGGGTCGTCGGCTCGATCAATGTCGTCTGCGGCCGTTGCGACATGTGCCAGGCGGGCCTGAGCCGGCATTGCCGTCAGCGGACGATGCTCGGCATGCAGGGGCGGGACGGGTGCCTGGCCGATCAGTTCACGCTGCCGGCGCAAAACCTCCTGGCCATCCCGGATTCCCTCGACGACGATCACGCGGTGTTTGCCGTGCCGCTGGGGGCGGCGGTGCAGGCGCTGCGGCAACTGACGATCGAAGGCAAGCCGTACATCACCGTGCTGGGGGACGGCCCCCTGGGCCTGCTGATGGTGCAGGTCATGGCCAAGCTTAATGCCTCGGTCCGGCTGGTGGGACGCTACAGCGAGAAGCTGATGGTCTGCGAGAAGTGGGGGATCAAACACCGGCATGTCGATGACGTGGGCCGCCGCGCCGATCAGGACATCGTCCTGGACTGCACCGGCTCGCCGACCGGGCTGGAGCTGGCCATGCAATTGGTTCGCCCGCGGGGCAAGATCCTGCTCAAGACGCTGCTGGCTCCCACCTCGCGGATCGCGCCGGGCGTGGATCTCACGCCGCTTGTCCTCAATGAGATCGAACTGATCGGTTCCGCGACCGGTCCGTTGGAGGAATCGGTGTCCATGCTTATCCGGGGGGAGGTGGACGTGCTGAGCCTCATCTCCCGCCGCATGAGCCTCGATGATGGGCCGGAGATCCTCCAGGCCGCCGCCCAACCGGGGACGATCAAGGTGCTGGTGAATCTGTAGCCGGATGAGCCCGCCTTCGCCGCAATTGAACGGCAGTCACCGAGTTCTGTCGGGATGGCGGAATGGTCGGCGAGGCAGGGAGCCGACGGAGTGGGCCGGCTCGTACGTCGCTTGGTTGCTGCGAGCGCTTCGCGATTGCCGCCTGCCGGCCGATCACGGGCTCGTGGAGTCGTTGCTGGGGGCACTGATGAACAGGCAGCGGGCGGACGGGTCCTGGGACTCGGAGTCCGGCGAGGAGCATGCCGTCGATGCGACGATCGAGGTCCTTCGCGTCCTGAAAGATTTCGATGTCGCGTGATCCGGCCGGGACGGTGGTCGGTGAGGAACGGCGCGGTTGAGTTGCTCTACAATCTTCGGCCTTGTCTGACGAGCGTGGCAAAGTCGATGATCGCGGCGCGCTGGAGCGGTCTTCGGCGGCGGAGGCGGAGGCGCCGCTGGCCGGGCTGGTGGTCGTGGAGGAGGAGGCGCTGACGGACGCGGAGGGGACGATCCGTTCGGGCAAGCTGGCGGGCAAGAGCCTTCCGGCGGCGATCGTGATCCTCGCCGCCCCGATCCTGCTGCAACAAGTGGCCGCCGCGTGTCTGGGGCTGGTGGACAAGATCATCGCCGGCCGACTGCCCGAGGAGGTGGTCGTTCCAGCCCTGGACGGGCTGGGCATCGGCTCCTACATCGGGTGGTTCATCGGCATCGCCATGGCTGGCCTGGGCGTCGGCGGTCAGGCCATCATCGCCCGGGCCATCGGCGGCGGCAGGGGATCGGAAGCGCATCACGCGCTCGGCCAGACCATGAGCCTCAGCTTCCTTTGGGGGGCGCTCATCGGCGCCGCCCTCTGGCGGGCGGCCCCGATCGTGGCCGATCTGTGCAAGCTCACGCCGGAAGCGACGGAGATGTGTATCGATTACGTGCGCATCCTGGCCTACTCCATGCCGTTCTGCGGGATCATGATGGTCGGGTCGATGTGCCTGTGCGGGGCGGGCGAGACCACCAAACCCGCGGTCATCGCGGTTCTGGTCAACATCGTCAACATCATCTTTTCGTGGGCGCTGGCCGGGGCGGATCTGCCCATCGGCCCGCTGCGCCCTCCCTTCGAGATGCACGTGGTCGGCATCGCCCTGGGCACCGCCCTGAGCTACATCGTGGGGGCGATGCTGATCCTGAGCGTCCAGCGGCGCGGGGTGAAGGATCTGCGGCTGGAGACGCGCCAGTTGCCGCTGAAGAGAGCCATGGTGGGCCGGATCGTGCGTGTCGGCGTGCCGAGCTTCCTCGATGGCATCAGCATGTGGGCGGCCAACCTCTTCGTGCTCGTCTTCATCGGCATGATCGCGATGAAAAGCGAGGAAGGGGCGGGGCTGCAGGGCGCGCACATCATCGCCGTGCAGTGGGAGATGTTCTCCATCCTTCCCGGTTTCGCCGTGGGAATCGCCGCCGGGGCGCTGGCCGCGCAGTACCTCGGGGCGGGCAATTCCGCCATGGCGCAGAGGGCGATCCTCGCCTGCGCCGGCATCACGTGCCTGATCATGGGCAGCGTGGGGGTCGTGTATGTTTCGGCCGGGGGGCCGCTGACCCGCATCATCAGCGGCGAGCAGGTCCATCTGGATCACGTGCCGAACCTTCTGTTCATCTGCGGGCTCACCCAGGTTTTCTTTGCCATCACGATGGTGATGCGCCAGGGGCTGCGCGGCGTGGGCGACACCACCTGGACCTTCATCCTCACCACCGTCTCCAGCTACGGCGTGCGCCTGCCCGCGGCGTGGTTCTTCGGCATCTTCCTCGATCGGGGAATCGAGGGGATCTGGATCGGCCTCTGCGGGGAGATGGTGGTGCGGGCGGCCCTGTTCAGCAGCCGGTTCTTCCACGGCGGCTGGAAGCGGATCCGCGTGTGAGGAAACGCCGAGAGCGGAAACGCCGAAAACCGAAAGCCGAAACGCCGAAACGCCGAAAACCGAAAGCCGAAACGCCGAAGCAGGTCTGGTGCGCGCCGCTGGATCGATCCTCCGGCGGGTTGGCGCGGATGCTTCCATCGCACTCCGTCAACACACAGCGTGCTCTCGCCGCGTCAGCCTGCCGGCTTTCGGCGTTTCGGCTTTCGGCGTTTCCTTCCTACGCCCCGATGGCCAGGCGATCGGCGAGGATCGTCGGTAAGCCGGCCTGCTGGGTGGCGGCCTGGGCGGCGGCCACATCGTATTCCTCGCGGTACACGGTGAAGGTCTGGCGGCTCAGGTCGAGCACCGCAAAGCTGGCGCGGGGATCGCAGTCCCGCGGCTGGCCCACGGAGCCGGGGTTGCAGATGTAGCGCTGACCGGGCTCCAGCCTGATGTCCACTTCGTGGCCGGGGATGTAGGCCGTGAGGCTGGCGGCGGTGAGCTCCTCCTCGGGATTGCTCCCGGGCGCTTCGAAGACCATGGGCACGTGCGTGTGGCCGAGGAGGCAGATGTGGGTGTTGACGCCGCGAAAGGCGAGGGCGGCGATCTGTTTGTCGTGCACGTAATCCGTGGGGCCGGGGTAGGGGTTGTCATGGACGCACATGACGCACTCGTCCGGACCGAGGCGCTGATGGCTGCGCAGTTGGTTGAGCGCGTTGAGATGCAGCGGGCCGAGCACGTCGCGGGTCCAGTAGATCGCCTCCCGCGCCGCACCGTTGAAGGCGTCGGCGCAGTCCGGGTCCACCACCGCCTCATCGTGGTTGCCCTGCACAACGTGGGTGCAGTACTTCACCACCAGGTCCAGGCACTCACCGGGGTGCGGGCCGTAGCCGACGATGTCGCCCAGGCAGATGACCTCATCGATCTGAAGGGTGGCGATGCGCGCGATCGCCGCCTGCAGAGCGTACAGGTTGCCGTGGATATCGGAAATGACCGCGTAACGATTCATGCCCGCACTCGACCGCACTAATCACCGGGGCCTGTCTCCCGAGGGGAGCCGACGCGGGATGCAGCGTGTCCTGCTTCTCCTGCGATTGTCCGCCCCACGCCCCTTCGTCTTCTGCCGTGTTTCGCTCTTTCTATCGGAATAGACCGACACCAGTTGCCAATGTTCCGTCAACAGAACGTGATTTCTCCATCAGTATTGCCTCCTGAGATGGTTTCCGCCAGCCGTCCTTTCACGTTGTACAGAGCCGGTTGGCGTCTTTTTGACTCACCGCACGTGGTGGCCCTCTGCGAGGGACCGGCCGGTGGTCACGGGCTAAACCCGTGGCGAGGCCCGACTTGCGCGGCCGGTCCGAAAGCGGCCGCACAGGGTCAGTCTATTTTAGAATGATTCGCAAATACCGCAAGAACGGCTCCGGCCCCCGCCTCGCCCGGTGTGGGCGAGGCCGAGCTGAGCGGCACTCGCTGTGCAGCGGCTTGGGAGGCAGCCGGCAGATTCGATTCACCGAGACCGCAGGCTCAAGCCCGGCGGGCTTCCGCCGCCTGCGGTTCAGTCGGCGGAGCAGCGGACTCGTCCGGTTGCCGGCTCGCCGCGTCGGTGGCTTGGGGGGGAGCCTCGGCTTGGGGCTGAGGCGGGGCCGGTTCGTCCGGCTCGGCCTTGGCCCCATCGTCTGTCGCCGGGCTCTGGCTGGGGGCTTCCTTCTGCCGGGCGGCCGCCTCACGCCGCTTGATCTGCTCGATCTTGGCCTTGTCCGGCGCGAGGATCATGCTCATGCGCTTGCCCGTCTGCCGCGGCGGCGTCTCGAGCTTGGCGATATCCGACAGACGCTCGACGATCTGCTTCATGCGGTCGGTGCCGCGATCGCGGTGGACCATCTCGCGGCCGCGGAAATTCTGGACGATCTGCACCTTGTGCCCGTCCATGAGGAATCGGCGGGCCTGGGTCATGCGGATCTCGATGTCGTGGGGGTCGATCTTCATGGACCGGCCGAGGCGCACTTCCTTCATCTCCGCCATGCGCGAGCGGGCCTTGCTCGCCTTGTCCTTCTTGGACTGTTCGTACTTGAATTTGCCGTAATCGCGGATGCGACAGACCGGCGGGTCGGAGTCCGGGGCCACTTCAACCAGATCCAGCCCGGCCTGCCGGGCCCGGCGCAGCGCCTCCTCGGTGTCCACGATCCCCACCATCTGATCGTTCTCATCGACAAGGCGGATGGGGCTGCGGCGAATCTGCTCATTGATCCGCGGGCCCCGGATGTAGTTCTGGTCCGGTCGGAAAAAGCGTCGGCGGGCGATGGTTGAATCCTCTCCTCGGCAGTCAGAAGTACAAAAACAGCACAACCGCCGTGCCGAGTGCGGCGGTCAACCGTGAACGAGTACTGACGAAAACGGAAGCGGCGCGGCCGAGCATACCGTCAGGACGCCCTGCGCCGAATCGGATAGAAATGATGTCGCATCAGCGAGCAGACTCCAGTGACAGACCACGCCGCCGGGACCTCCGCTGTCCCGCGGTCGCCTCTGTCCGACGCCATAACAGTACCCTCCTATCGGCGAGTCCGCAACCGTTATTCAGCCCAAACACCGCATCTCCTGCCCAACCTGGCACCGCGCCTGCACCGCCTCAGCCGGCCTTGGACCGGGCGTCCGGGAAATGCTCGCTGAGCACCGTCTCCGCCCCGCGGCTGGCAATCTCCCGCAGGACGGCCTCCTGGAAGGCGTCCACGCCGATCGCCCCCAGGTCGTGCCGGATGCCCCTGGCCCGCACGCTCACCGCCCGCTGCTCGGCATCACGCGGTCCGACCACCAGCAGGTAGGGGATCTTCATCTGCGTCGCCACCTTGATCTTGGCCTGGATCCGTTCATCCGAGCCGTCGATGGTGGCCCGCACCCCCTCCTTGAACAGGCGATCCTTCACCTCGTAGCCGTAATCCAGGCTCTTTTCGCTGATGGGCAGCACTCGCGCCTGCTCGGGGGCCAGCCAGGTCGGGAACGCCCCGGCGAAGTGCTCGATCAGGATCCCCACGAACCGCTCCAACGAGCCGAAGATCGTCCGGTGGATCATCACCGGCCGGTGGGGCTGGTTATCCGGCCCGATGTAGGTCAGATCGAATCGCTCGCGGAGGTTGTAGTCCACCTGGACGGTTCCGGTCTGCCATTCTCTCCCCAGCACGTCTTTGAGGATGATGTCGATCTTGGGCCCGTAGAAGGCCGCCTCGCCCGCTTCCTCGGTGAACGGCACGCCGAAGATCCTCGCCGCCTCCCGGCAGGCCTGCTCGGCCAGATCCCAACTCGCCGCCTCGCCCACGTATTTACTGCTGTCCGGGTCGCGCAGCCCCACGCGCACGCGGAACTCCTTCATGCCCAGCGTGTCGAAGAGAATCTTCACCAGCTCCAGGCAGCTCAGCACCTCCTGCTGCACCTGGTCTTCGGTGCAGAAGATGTGCGCATCATCCTGGGCGAAGCTTCGCACGCGGGTCATCCCGCCCACCTCGCCGGACTGCTCCCAGCGATACACCACGCCGTATTCGGCCAGCCGGATCGGCAGATCGCGATAGCTGTGCTGCTCGCTGGAGTAGATCTTGATGTGATGAGGGCAGTTCATCGGCTTGAGCAGGTAGCCGTCAATCTCACCATCCTTCATCTGGTTGGACAGATCCGCGCAGGACGAGCCCTCCACGGCCATGTGCTGCAAGTGCTGCGGCTGGATCAGCGGCGGGTACTGGCTCTCCTGGTAGTACGGGAAGTGCCCCGATGTGCGGTACAGGCTCAGCTTGCCGATGTGCGGCGTGAAAACCTGGTGATAGCCCTGCTTGCGCAGCTCCTCGTTCATGAAGGTCTGGAGCTCCTGCCGCACGTAGGAGCCGTTGGGGGTCCACAGCACCAGCCCTTGGCCGACCGCTTCATCGATGTGGAATAGCTTGAGCTGCCGGTTGAGGACGCGATGATCGCGCTCCTTGGCCTCCTCGAGCTGCCTCACGTAGCGCTTGAGCTGCTTGCGGTCGGTGAACGCGGTGCCGTAGACGCGGGTGAGGCGATCGGAATCGGCATCGCCGTGCCAGTAGCTGGAGGCGAGGCTGGTCACCTTCCAGGCGCCGATGCGGCCGGTGGACGGCACGTGCGGGCCGCGGCAGAGATCCTCCCAATCCGAGCCCGGCTCGCCGGTCGCATACCAACTCAGCTCGCCGGATCCGGCCTCGATCGCCCGCTCGGCGTTGTCGAGCTTGTACTTGCTGCCCTCGTCCGTCAGCTTCTTCATGCCGTCATCGACGGGCATCTCGTAGCGTGTGAAGGGCTTGTCCTCGGCGATGATGCGGCCCATCTCCTCCTCGATGGTGGCGAAGTCCTCGCTGGAGAGGGGCCTCGCGTTCGGCACGTACATGTCGTAGTAGAAGCCGTTGTCCAGCGGCGGGCCGTACACCAGCAGCACCCCCGGCACGAGACGCTGGATCGCTTCGGCCATGACATGGGCGCAACTGTGCCGCATCAGGTACAGCGCATCGGGATCCGGCTCCTTCTCGCCGGGCCGGGCGGTGATGAGCCGCAGGTCCGCATCGTGCTCGATGGTCGTGTTCAGGTCGTGCAGTTCGCCGTTGATGCGCGCGCCGACGGCGTTCTTCGCCAGGGCCGGGCTGATCGACTCGGCGACCTCGGCGCAGCTCACCGGGTGATCGAATTCGCGTGTATCTCCATCAGGCAGTGTGATGCGGGGCATGGGGTTTTCTCTCAATCAGTCACGGGGGAAGGAGGAGTATAGGGGAAGGGACTGAGGGACTGAGGGGGGAGAGGTCTAGCCGCGACCCGCAGGGGAGCGCGAGCCGGCGAGCCCGGCCGTTCCGAAGCGAGCCGGGCCGTCCTCGGCCCCGGGTGCCGTCGAACCACACCCGCTTCCCGCTCCCTGATCCCTGTTCTCTGTCCCTCGATGCCATGATCCCATGATGCCTCGATGCCTTCCTTTACAACAACAGGCACGGCCTCTCGGCCGTGCCTGCAGGGGTCAACTGTTGATCCGCAACAAAAGGACGGCCGTCAGCTCCCACCGGGTGTGGGAGTGGTAGTCGTGGTCGTCGTCGTCGTCGTTGTGGTGCGATTCAGAAACATGGTTCACCAGAACATAGGCCGCAATCGGCCCAAGTCAAGATCGGCCAGAGCACAACCCGCCCTGAAGGCGAATCCTTCCCGAGATGTTCAATGCGCCTCCAGAGCCGTGCTCAAGCTCGACGGAGACGATGACCACCGCAAGAGCTCCCCTAGTACTACAACGCTAGGTCGGGGGCCATCGGCAGGTGCGGGTGTCCTTGAGTTTGACGCCGATTTTGTGCAGACGTCGCAGTGTTCGCTTGCGGTGGGACCGGCGCGCTTTGGCGTTCCG
>Ga0272441_10002258_pt1 | contig 39407 bp, 50 predicted proteins | sample SSMProp6N_FD_193582 | JGI IMG/M metagenome (GOLD analysis project Ga0272441, IMG submission 193582) | Marine sediment archaeal communities from Little Sippewissett salt marsh, Falmouth, MA, United States - SSM-Prop-6N | ecosystem: Environmental > Aquatic > Marine > Wetlands > Sediment ... | reverse complement strand
AGGGCCATCACTGAAGGTGGGGACCTCCTCTACCTCCATCTTCTCGCCGGTATAGAGCTCCTTGAAAGCCTTTGATATCTCCTCCTCCATGTTCAGTTCATTTGAGGTCGGCAATTCCTTGGGTTCGTCGATCTCAAAAGAACTCCACTCCTTTTCCCTTTTTTGAGGAGCGGTTCTTTCTTTTCTTTTTGGCCTAAGGAATAAGGAGGAGAATATAATATATCCTATGAAGAGGTAGAAGAACAGGTTCTGATACGCCCCATAATATATCGAAGTAGCTATTAGAACAGAAAGGAATGCCATAGCGGCTAGGCCTATCAGCTTCTTGGTTCTCTCCATATATGTAGATGTTACTAGGATATATTTATTACTTTTTAGGTGTGCTGGGACCTTGGCACCTGGTCCTGTCGAACTTGAAGCAATACTCCAGTGCTTTGTTCCTAAGTTCAAACTTGAGATAACCATCATTTGCCAGGCTGATCAAGGTCTGCTCAGCGTCATCTGTCCCCATCTTCAATAATTTGTCAAGTGCACTTTCTCTTTCCTCATCGGTTTTATAGGGGTCCTTAATCAACTTGTAGAGGTCATATTCCGCTTCAGACATATTATCACCCTCGATTTTGATTTGCATAGCAAGTATTAAATCTTTATTATTGGGCTTATGTGTAAATCCCGTGCATAAAAAATATGGCATATTATAATAATATTGCGACTGATATTCCGTTAGTTTTTTATTATAATAAGTTTTATTTGCATCTGACAGGTTATCTTGGGAATAAAGTTACGGTCTCAGTTGACAAAGAAATTATGTCATTTTAGGATCTTTATTCGCACATAACTGGTAGTTGCTTTGAAAAAAAAGTAAACAAGGAGGAAAATAAAATGGAGAACTGCAATCTACAGCACAAGTGCTTTGGCAAGTGTGTCAGACCAAAGGGGCATGAGGGTCCTCACTTGTGTGGAAACTGTTCTATGGAATGGGAAGACTGAATTCCCTGAAATGATCAACAATAGCTTATAATATTTATTTTGTCTTTTTTCTTCTTTCATATCTGTATTTGGCGATCATGTCGTTCAACCAATCATGGACCTCTTCTTTTTTGCTTATCTTGTGGTGTTCCGACCATTTTTCATATTCCTGTTCAAATAGTGCCTTGTCCACTATGGCGAAGTCCTCATGCATCTTCACTGACATCCTGTCCTCGCCGATAAGGGCTATATCACAGCCTTGTAGGATCTCCTTGGCAGAGTGGCTCATGCCCTTGCCGTATATGACGGCCCTAACACCCCTTTCACAAAGGAGCTGGGAAGCCGATCTCCCGCCCCCCGAGCAATCATTGATGTATATAACGTCCCCCTTTCTTATGCTGAATGTCTTGTCCAACTCCAATATTGCGGACCTGTTGAACTGGTCAAGGAACTTGCACACCATTACTTTGTCCTTTAGGTCCAAGGCCCGTATCTCCCTGATCTCTTCAATATTCCTCTGGAGCTCTTCATTTCTTTTCCTAAGTTCAAGGATCTGGATCTGCTGCTTTTTTATTATGTTGTTCCTCGAAAGTATTTTTTTTGACCTGTTTGCTTCTATGCTGGCCTTTCTGTTATATTGGGTTATTTTTCTCTCAAAGGAGTTCAATTCTTTCTTTAAATTAGATATTTCATCGGAGAGCTCAACTATATACTCCCTCTGATTCGCAATCCTGGACTGAAGCTCGATCATCGTCAAGTCCCTTTCATACTCCTTTTGCGATATGGCCTCGTCCTTTTGGCCGCCCTTTTCACAGCTGCCTGACCTATCGGCTGTTAGAAGCTCTATGGCCTTGCTTACTGTGCGCCCCTTTACCACCAGAGCCTTTACCTTCTCGGAAAGGGATTCCTTTCCTATCTCCTTTAGTCTTGCGTCTATGTTATCGAACTTGTTGATATAGAACTGATGGGCCTTGAAAGCTGCAGAGAGCGAATCCCTCTCATGGGCATTCTTCACAGAGGGGAACATCTTGGCTATCTCGTTCTTTTCCTTTATGGATATGGATGTTGAGGGGAAAAACAGCTTGGCACCCAAAGACACAGCTATCTTCTCCACGGTCTGGGGAATGCTGTTAACATCTGTTGCAACTATAGAGGGCACGCCATAGTCCAACAATTTTTCGACCACATCGTTAATAGACATGTCCTTTGATGAGGTGGTCAGTATCAGATTACCATCGAAGTCCAATACAGATATGCCTACCGTTGTGCCTGGGTCTATGCCTACGATGGTGAATATCTTGGGCATTGAACTATCATCCTCTTGATGATATATATTTATTATCCAATGATAAAAGCAGAGTGGAGGCAACAAAAATGCTATCATGTATCTTGGTCGAGCCGGAATCTACTGGCAACATAGGTTCAATAGCCAGATTAATGATGAATTTTGCTATCGACGGCCCGTTGATACTTGTGAATCCTCCTGAGCTGGATGACGACGCCTATATGATGGCATGCAATGCCAGAGATGTCTTGGAGGGCGCCATCAAGGTCGACACTCTTGAACAGGCCCTCGAAAAGGTAGACCTATCCATCTCGACATCAAGCGAGGCCGGGGATGAGTACAACGTCAATAGGATATCTGTATTGCCTGAAGACATATCTCGGTCCATCGGGATGGACTCCAATGTCGGATTGGTCTTTGGAAGGGAATCTTCTGGGCTTACCAATATTGAGATATCCAAGACGGACATGCTGGTATCGATACCAACAGACGCCTCCTACCCCACAATGAACATATCCCAAGCCGCCGCTGTACTGTTCTATGAGATATACAAGCAGTCATATGCTGAAAAGAGGCCCATAAAGCTCGATGGTGCCAAAAGACATGAAAAGGACATGCTGTATGAAGACTTTGGTTCAATAGTCGACCTGCTTGAGCACAGAGGATACAGGAAGAAGAACTACAACACCGTTTTCAGGAGGGTCATCTCCAGGTCTTTCATCTCGTCCAGGGAGGCATATACGCTGAAGGGCATACTTCGGAAGATACTTTCCAATATTGAGGAAAGTTAGATATACATCCTAATCGATTGAACAATGGTGAACTTCAATGACAAAAAAACTAGCCTTGTTCGCCTTCAATGGGGATCCTATGTGCTTTTCCCATGTTCTCCTCAATGCCATGGACATGCATGAGAAGGGCCATCAAGTGAAGGTCGTCATAGAGGGCAGCGCTACCAAACTAATTAAGTCCTTTGAGGAAGACGGTGAAGGGCCCATAGCACAGTTGTTCTTCAAGGTCCGTGATATGGGAATGCTCGATTGCGCATGCAATGCATGCTCGCTCAAGATGGGGAGCCAGGACAGCGCCAAAAGATTGGAGATAAGGCTTTGCGATGAGATGATGGGCCATCCTTCCATCTCAAGATATATTGATGAAGGGTATGATGTATTAACATTTTGAAAAAAATAAGAAGTTATTTTAGTTTGCCCTACAATATAGGACCATGTCGGAAATGATAGGAGACGAGTTTCAGTCCAAGACCAAATACACGCGCGGGGGTATGGATGGGGCACCCCTCGATTGGTGTAGAAAGCCAGGGATTTACAAGGAATACGAAGATGTTGAGAAGATAGGCCTGCCCCGGAAAATGGACATTCCCAGCATGCCCGTCATAGAGAGCATAACGAAAAGGCACAGCGTGAGAAGCTATTCTAACGAATCGATTAAGATAAGGGAGCTATCGGCGATGCTCTGGGCATCGACAGGCATTCAGCGAGTGGAGCACGATCACGCCTTCAGGACATCCCCTTCTGCCGGTGCATTGTACCCGATAGAGACATATGTTGTGGTAAACAGGGTAGAGGGCCTTGAAAATGGCATATATCATTATTCCGTAAGGGACCATGCTCTCGAAACCATAAGGCTGGGGGACTTTGGGGTTGAATTTGCCAACGCATGCCTTGGACAGGGCATGTGCGCCAAAGCTCAGGCCCTTCTAGTATGGACAGGCATATTTGCAAGGTCAAAGTGGAAGTACAAACAGAGGGCATACCGGTATGTATACCTGGATGCGGGGCACATAGCCGGCAATCTGTCCCTTGCCGCCATCGGGATCGGGATGGGCACCTGCCAAATAGGAGCCTTCTTTGACGAGGAGGTCAACGATCTGCTGGGAATTGACGGTATCGAAGAGAGCGTTGTCTATGCCAGTACTCTTGGATACCCAATATGAGCTATTTGAGATTGAACTCCTCAAGATGTATCTTTGAAGCGTGCAAGCCCATATTTTCAAATCCCTTTGAAGTTCCGTACATGAAATCTATAGGGCCACATATGAATATGTCTATGTCATCTTTCAGTTTCTCTTTTTCAATAGCAAAAAGGCTGATTATGTCAGATGTAGTCACCCTTCCATTGATAGAAGATATCCATACCTCATAATCAAATAGTTCATTTAAGGAAGATATCTCTTCCATCTCTTGAGCATAAATGGCGTCCTCTGGGGTGCTCACCGACCAGAGAAGCCTCACATGCCCTTTGAAGTCCCAGTCCTTGCAACCGTTTATGAAGGAAAGGAAAGGCGTGACACCTATACCTCCAGCAACCAGCAAGCAATCTGCATTGGGTTTTTGGCTCTCGTTCATGAAACTGCCGTATGGTCCATACAATATCGCACGATCCCCCATCCTGAGATTCAACACTTTTTCTGAGGTGTAGTCCCCACTCATCTTTATTGAGTATCTCTGCCTCTTATCTTGAAATATTTTTGATACAGAGAACGGATGGAGCTCTCTACCAAGGTCTGGGAATCCCAAGAAGTAGAACTGCCCCGGCTTAGCCTCTCTTGTCTTTCCCAATGGTTCCAAAACAAGTTCTGTCACATTTCCCTTCTTTGTGAAAGAATCAACAACATAAGTGCTCTTTGGACCAATCTTGCCGAACAGTATGGCCTTGTATAAATATGAAATAATTCCTAATAATACAAAGGCTGATATCCAATAGGCCAAAATTCCATTCTGTATCTCGGACCCCAACTTCAGGGAATGCACAAGTGCAGGAGGTAAGGCCAGTATCATGAACTTATGCGTATTCAACCAAACGTTGTAGAGTATGGAAGAACACAATGTTATGAAAACCAATATTAGCACTATAAGCACTGATAAGAGGCCCAGAGTGTGCCATGTTGAATAAAAAGGCAGATAGAACGTTTTGAGCACCTCTGCCCTTACGCCGTAGGAAGCAGTTAGGAATATAGGGTGAAGTATCATGAACAACAAAGATAACTTCCCTATTATCTGGTGTGTGTTGTACGCCTTATCCAGGCCCCTGAAGAGGTATTCTATAACAGCGGTCCTTGACGAGAGTATGAATGACAGGGAAAGCGACGTTATTGCAAGAAAAGCAAATAACTTTGCCATGTATGCATAGTCTAATCTTACATAGTCGACTTCCATCATAAAGGACAAAATGGTTACTAAAAGAATAATGCAGACCAAAAGATTGCCAATGGTGAACATACCACGCACCCTGGCCTTGTCAAAAGCATATTTTGGTACTAGCTGGCAAGATTTGAATGGATTCATTTTCACTGATTATAATCGTATATGAGACTTTATAAGCTTTAATGTGGGCAATTTTCCAATCATAATATATATTTAAAGAACATATTTATTTTTGGTGTCCTTTATGAAAAGAGCTATTAGCATTTTCCTAGCAATCGTTCTATCAGTATCTTTTTTAGGATGTATTGGCGGGGATGATGATTCCGATAATGTTGAGACGTCCACCCTTCCGCCAAAACTGGTCCAAGTAGACGGCGTTGTGACAACAGATGAATACGAACACATGGAAAGCTTCTCGGGAGGAAGATTTGTCTTATATTGGAGATTTTATGAAGAAAACGTTGTTTTTGCCATGGTTGCCAGAACAGAAGGAATGGTGTCTTTGGGCATAGATCCTGAAGTTAGGATGAAAGGTGCCGACATGATGATCGGATGGGTAAAAGATGGGGAGACGTTCCTATTCGACTGTTATTCAACAGGTGAGACAGGCCCTCACCCAGAGGATACTGACCTTGGGGGGACTGATGATATAATCGAATATATGGGAACTGAAAATGACGGGGTCACGATCATTGAGTTCAGCAGGCCCCTCCAATCCATAGATGAATTCGATAAAGATATAGTTGCAGACGGATCATTCTACGTTATTTGGGCCATAAGCAACAGCGATTCACTGACCTCAAGTCATAACTATAGGGGAGGAGCAACAATAAACGAGGAAGATGGCAATGCAGGAGGTTATTAAAGCAGAATCGTCTCTTCCAAAGACCACAAGATTTAAATATTAACTTCCGTAAGTCATGCAAATATAGGTGATTATCATGGCTTCATTGAGACCCGGTAAGATTGACAGGAAGGTCATGGGTCCTTCATACACAAGGAAGGAATATGTGAGAAGCGTCCCCGGATGCAAGGTGGTACATTTTGACATGGGGGCCAAGGAAAAGAAGTTTACACACGCTCTTCATCTTGTCGTTGAGGACGATGTTCAATTGAGACACAACTGTTTGGAGGCCTCCAGGGTTGTCACGAACAGGCATTTGGAAAAGGTCATCGGAAGGAACATGTTCCATCTTAAGATGAGGACGTATCCACACCAGATACTCAGGATGAACGCGATGGCAACAGGTAACAAGGCAGACAGGTACGGTAATGGAATGAGGCTGTCCTTTGGTAAGACTGTAGGTCTTGCTGCAAGATGCAGGAGGGGTCAGAAGGTCATAACCGCATATGTCAATGGGGAGCATGTCCTCAAGGCTAAGGAAAGCCTTAGGAAGGCGGGTTACAAACTTCCAGTCAAGTCCAAGATAGTGATAGAGAAGATGGCATAGACTTTGATCACTATATCATCTTTTTATGCCCTTCAGAGGGATCGTAGGTTGTTCCATGGCCGATAAGTCAGGAGGGAGCATAGCAAAGATCGAGTTTCACGCTCCCTATCACCCAAATGTTAAATTACGCATTTTTGACAAATACTTCAGTATCGATGGCGCCTGTTCAAGCAGGTTCGATAAGTACATACACTGGCTTACCCATTTCCATTTTGACCATATAAGGTCTTCAGTGGCCGGGGGTGCCGACTTTCTTCTAAAACAAAATGAGAAGATAATCATTTTTGCCCCTGAGGACAGGACCCCTGTGGACAACGACCTCAGTGTCTTTGAGATCCACAAGAGCCTCTATAGATACCATTCTAAGGGCAAGAGGGTGCTAATACCGGTGAATGAGGGGGAGAAGATATACATCAACAACACTACAATAGAGGCAGTGAGATTGAAGCATTCGATACCAAACAACGCCATATTCATAAAGAACGAACTTGCCGACTTCACAGTGCTCGTGACTGGCGACTGGTTGGGCTCTGATGAGGACAATCGTGAGGCAATACTTTCAAGGGAGCCAAATGTTCTGGTGTCGGAGTGCAGATACTTCAAGGACGAGAACTACGCCCTTACTTGCGAGAGGATGCACACTCACGTGAACGATCTCATAGCCTTGAGCGAGATGTTGCCCGACACGATCATCATACCATACCATATTTCCAGGACATTTTCAAATCTTGAATACATAAAGAAGATATTCGATGCCCAGAACTTCGTTTTTGGGAGAAAGATCCTCTTCTACGAGGACATCAACAGTTACGAGGTCACAGAGGGATATTGACATTTCTCAATAAGCCCCGTCAGTTTCATAGATATCATACACCCTCTCGATATTGTCGGCATCTTCAGGTCCCTTGTCGTCCCTGAGCCTGATAAGCCTTGGGAATCTGAGGGCAAATCCACTCTCGTAGGTTGGGCTTTTCTGGATCTCTTCGTATGCCACTTCGATAACGAGTTCGGGCCTAAGATGCACCATCGTCCCCTCTTCCTTGACCACTAGAGGGCTCAATCTCTTAGTCAGCGTGTCCAACATATCGTCTGTGATGCCTGTTGCGACCTTGCCTATCTGTGTGGGTTCTCCGTTCTCATCCAGTATGGATATGTAGAAGGAACCCATGTGCTTTGCCCTCCTTCCTGTGCCCCATTCCGCTGCTGTAACTATGCAGTCCAAGCTTTCCAGAACGGACTTGAGCTTGAGCATGTTCCCGACCCTAAGACCGGGCACGTAAGTGCTTTTGAGATTCTTGATCATCACACCTTCGTTGCCTTTCGCTATTGATTCCTTGAAGAATCTCTCTACATCCTCTTCCTTATCGGCTATGGTAAGCTTTGATAGCGATATGCTCTTCTCATCAGGGCGTACTATGGACTCAAGTATCTCCCTCCTCTCTTTGAAGGGCGTATCGATGAGGACCTTCCCGTTGAGGTACAGCACGTCAAAGATATTTGTCATGACAGGGATCTTCTCTATTACTTCATCGATGTTGTATTTCCTCTTTATCCTCCTGGATATTTTTTGGAAAGGGAGCCATCTGCCATCGCTTGCGATGCCAATGGTCTCACCCTCTATGATGAAGTTACCATCCGTGCATGAGGACACAGCCTTAACAACATCCTTGAACTGGTCGGTGACATTCTCAAGCCTTCTAGTGAATATCTCTATCTTATCGCCTTCCCTGTGGATCTGCATCCTGAAACCATCATATTTGTATTCTAGCGCACAGGGCCTTCCGGCGACCTTAAGTCCCTCCAGGGCAGAGGCCACCTTTTGTGCGGACATCATCTTTATCGGCCTGAAAAGCCTTAGGGTTACCTTGTCCAGGGCCTCTCTGCCTTCAAGGGCCTTGAGGGATACCAGGCCAAAATCATTAGATAGCATGAACGCCTTCTCGATCTTGGACGGCTCCTGTCCGAATGCCTTTGCGATAGCGTCCCTTATAGTGCCCTCGGCAACGCCGGTCCTCATGGTCTCTACGACAATCCTGGAAATGTATCTTGATTCCACGGGTGATGCGTTCGTCAGGAGTCCTGCAATGACCTTGAGCTTCCTCTCCTGGCTTTTCTTCCCCTCCAGCATCGATAGGCGCACCAAAGCATCATAGACGTCCTTGAGGCTCAGTTGTTGTGAGGAGAACAACACCTGCCTCTTGTTTTGCATGGCCTTCTCCACAGAGAGGCCTATATCGCCTGTCTCTTTGAGAAAGCCCAATATCTCCCTCTCACTCACTCCGGAGATATCGGACGCTGTTTTTATAAGAAGTTTCTCGCCAACTCCTATCTTTGCCGTGCTCCAGCTGGGGAACACCCTGCCCAGCAACACCCTGACCACCATCTCCAGGTCGCCCCTGTCCGTCCCTTTCAGAAGATCCGTGATTATCTGGGCTTTCTCCAATCTGCTGCTGGTGGATTCCAAGGACTCAAAAGTATTGCATATTTTGGCGAATTCCATGTTATCATAGATTTTTATCTATTATTAGAATTTAATACTTTTTACATTAGTTTTTGATTGATTGAAACTTATTATTGATTTTTTTCCCATAATAGAAAATTATATATAAATAGTATGTGAAAAAATAAGACTAGGTGGACCTCTATGGCAGATAACACTATCAGAAGCATTAAGGATTATCTAAAGAGCGTTGAGGAGGAGCAAAAGCAGATAGAAGAAAAAGAAAAGCTTCTTTACAACGTAGAGGAAAAAAAGGAAGATGAATCATCACCCATAATGGAAGAGGTTGTAGCTGAAGAGAGCGCACCTGAAGAGCTAGTGGAGGTCATAGAGGAACCAAAGCCACCTGAAGAGATCGATTTTGCCAATGATCTTTTTGAGAAGACAGAAATGGTCCTGAAAAAATATTCTTCGGCCTACATCAATCAGAACATTGAGAACTCCCAACTGATGCTCGAGTTTCTTCAGAAGACCATGATGATGCTTCCATACAACACAGAATTTCAGTTGAGAGAAAGCATTGATAAGAACATTGCACATTACAAAAGGCTTGTTGATACTGTATCCTCTTCCAAGGCCAAGGCAGAGAACAAAAAGATACTAGAGGACTATCTATACGATTTGGACAAGGCCTTGAGGAGATACAGCAAGCTGCAGATAGAGAAGGACAACAAGAAGGCTCAGTATGACTATAACCTCCTTTTGGAACGTAGGAATGAACTGCCCGAAGGCAACCCAACCTATGAAATGGTTGTTTCTAAGCGTCTCTCCGAGTTCGAGAGAAGGATAAGAGAGGTGAACACCGATATCAAGGCCAAGAAGGAGTGCGAGGTGATAGACCTTCACATCCGCAACTTCATGAAAAAGGCCGAAAAGGGAAGCTTCAATGAGCTGTATGCGGAATACAAGCAGCTTATTGAGGAATACCGCCTCTTAGAGGAGAAGCTTGACAAGAATGAGATAGTCTCTGTGAAGAACAGCCTCTACAGGTGCAAGGAGAGGCTTGAGAAGATCAAGAACAAGTCCCAAAAGGAGATGCGCAAGAAGCATGTAGAGGAGGAGCAGAAGAAAAAAGAGGAATATCTTGGCATCAGGACATTCTGGAACGAGTACATAACAGACCTAAGGCTATTTGTCGAGAGCCTCAAGACAGCCAATCCCAATCAATACTTCACATTATATGAGAAATACACCGGCCTATTGGAGGTCTTCTACAATCTTGTCAGAAATGACATGATATCAAAAGAGGAGTCCCAGCAGGCCACGCACATACTTGAATACTTGGAGGCCGAGCTTGAGAAAATGAGAAAAAGGATATAGATAATCTCTTTTTCTATTCTATATTCATTGCCAGTATGGCCTTTTGAGCATGCAATCTGTTCTCAGCCTGATCGAATATTGCAGAGCTCTTGCCGTCCATTACCTCATCGGATATCTCCACGTTTCTATGCGCGGGAAGGCAATGCATTACTATGCAGTCCTCGGATGCAAGCTCCAGCATACTGTTGTTGACCTGGAATCCGTCGAAGTCGTTCATTCTGGCGGCCTTTTCCTCTTCCTGCCCCATGGACACCCAAGTGTCGGTGTATATCACCTGCGCCCCCCTGACGGCGACCAAGGGATCGTGTTCGATGACCAGGTCCAGACCCATCATCTCGGTCTCTTCCATGATGTCCATGTTGGGCTCGTATCCGCTAGGACAAGCCACCGTCATATCAAGCCCCATCTTTGCCGAACCGTACATGAGGCTATGGCACACATTGTTCCCATCACCAACATAGCATAGCTGGATGCCTCTAAGTTCTTCAAACCTCTCCATGACGGTCATCAGGTCTGCCATTGCCTGGCAGGGATGCAAAAGGTCTGAAAGACCGTTTATAACAGGCACGGAGGAGCTATTGGCCAGTTCAACGACATCATCATGTGAGAACACCCTTGCCATTATCCCATCCACATACCTTGAGAGCACTGCTCCAACGTCCTTCACCGCCTCTCTCTTTCCCAGCTGGATCTCCGAGGGGCTAATGAACTGGGCATTTCCGCCAAGCTGGTTCATGCCCACCTGAAAGGACATTCTCGTCCTTAGGGATGGCTTTTGGAAAATCATGGCCAGATTCCTGCCCTCAAGCGCATTCTCATAGAGTGCCTTGTCGCTCTTCATGTCTATGGCCATTTCAAGGTAGTGCTTCAATTGCTTGGAGTTATAATCCCTGAGGCTCAGAAAATCCTTACCTTTCATTTCTTTCATAGGTCTTCTATCCTTACGTTGGTAGGAGGATCCTTGAGAGTCGGAAATTATGGTGATAACCTCTAGGATCCTCCAAAGTTATATGGGGGCTTACTCTCTTTTATTATTTTTCTATATATTGTAACGATTCAAACATAAAGATGCCATTACTGTCGTATGTAATACCAAAAGACTAATAACATAGTCCGTCATTCTCTTTACATGGCCAGATTGAGAAGGCACACCTCGATAATCAATGACGTTTCCTCAATACTTAGGCACATGAGGGATAACAGGGACTTCTATTTGGTGGAGGCTCCCCCGGAAGAGCTTCATCAGCCTGAAAAGAAGGCATCTGAGAGATACAAAATATTGCTCAACGACAATGAGAGGGACCATTACTACTCGGATGTTGCGATATGCAGATTCCTGTTCTATGACATAGCGAGGGGCACTAATATGGCCGTTCTTAAAAGATATGCGCCCCATATTGGGGATCTGGACCACAGGGATGTTGACAGGATCTTCTACGATCCCGAGTCCGAGGACTTCGTTATCCAGGCCAGGCACAGGGAAGTTAGGATATACAGGGGCGACGTAAGGTACATCTATCCCCTATTCTGCCAGGTAAGGGACCCAATAGAGTACGAACTTGTTTTTGATGGTGATAAGGTCTACTCTTTAAATAAGTTCAATGACGGAGCAGAGGCTTCCGCAAATATGTAGAAGGAGAGATCATTCTTTCTTGATCGTCTTTATCTCTCCGGCTATGCTTACGTTCTGCCCGATATTGATGGCATCCTTGTATTCGATGCCTTTCTCCACTGACACGCCGTCCTTTAGGAACACATTGCCCATGGACTTGAGCTTTACTACCTTGGAGTCCTTGCCTACGACAATGTCAGAATCAGATACTATGTTGCCCAATGAGCAACCTTCGCCGATCTCGACCCTTCCCTTTGTGTTGACATCTCCTTTGAAAACACATGAGTTTCCGGTCTTGACTCCCTTTTGGGCGTTGACATCGCCGATGATATTGTCATTGTTCCCGAATGACACGAGATCGTCGCTTTTAACAACGCCGTTGACGATGACATTGTCCCCGAACTTGATCTTCTTAGGGGATTTTATCCCTCCAGAGAATTCGACATTGTTCCCTATGACTATGTCGTCATCCTTTGATTCCATCGCGAATATTTTGCTGAGGAAGTTCTCCTTCTTTGCATCGACGGCCTCATTGAGCTCGTCCACCCTTTTTTCAAGCTTTCCCCTGGCCTCTATGTTCTCCTCAAGTTTCTGAAGAAGCCTTTTATTTTCTTCCCTTACGCGGTCCGTGACCTTCTTCATATCCTCGAAGTTCCCAAAGACCTTCTCATATTCAGAGATCTGTTCCTTGAGATTAGCATTTTCCTTAGATAATTTGTTTATCTTTAATTTATCTTCCTTATCACCAAAGATTGCCAATAAGATTCCTCCATTATATTAATGACCGATTATAATATATTTATAAATATGATTATAAATTTATCGTAATTTCGGGATAAAAGCCCTCAATCATCTTCTTTATTTTCATTTTTGCTTTATCTTTCTTTTCTTGGACGTCTTTTGATATATCCATTGCGTGTTCAAGTTCTTCGTTGAGGACGCTTATCCTGTGATTGCATTGCTCGATGTCCCTTTCCACTCTTGTTAGCTCGTCCAGATTGTATAGCTCCTTGGAATCCTTCAAGCCTTTCATTTCGTTTTCCAAGGAGATGTGCTTCTTCTTCATATCGTCCAGCTTGCCGGAAAGGATGCCTTTCGCGATGGACATGCTCTTCTCCACCTTTCCCCTTTTCTCATCGATCGCCCCTGCTTCCAAGGCCTCCAGCATGGCCCTCATAAGTGCGTTCGTTTTGCTGAGGGCCCCATCATCTGCCAGCACAGTTACTGCCGGATGGTCTATGAAGTTGTTCAAGAACTCCATGTCATGGTAGCTAGTGCTGAATCTATTGTTTTCTATTGCCTTGTGCATTTTTTTCAAGATGCGCTTCAAAGGGCCTGTGGCATCATAGATCTCCACGTTTATGTAGTGCATCTCTTCTTCGATCTCATCCAATCTTTCAAGTACTGACTCGTATCGGAGATAAGATTCGTCCTGCAGCATCTCCTCTTTTTTTGTCTCGAGCATTTTGAGCTCTTCACTGAGCTTGTTCTTTTCAGACTCGATGCTCTCAGGATTTATCTCTGCCTCGCTTTGATGCAGTAAGCGGTATTCATCTATCATGTCCTCAATGCTCTCTATTTCCCTCCAGCTCTTGTTGGAGTGGTCCATCTTTTGGCGCATGACGTTGAGAAAAGTGACTATGATCTTGAGCTCCTTTCCCATTTCCTTCAGATAGCTTTGGAACGTAATTCCAAGATATCTCCCATGGGTGTGGTGTGTCTTGTTCACGCTGTTGACCGTTGCCTGGGCTTCTTCCATGAACTCTATGAGCTGCTTGTAATCCTCAGGTATCGACCTCTTTCTCTTTGCCAGAACGTTCTTCATGCTCTCGCAAAACTTCTTTTTGGAAGTGATGGTAATGTTCTCAAGCTTTTTAAGGACCTCTTGATCGATCTCCTTCTCCTCAAGCTCCATCGTTATGCTCTCTAGCTCTTCAAATGCAGCGTTGATCTTGTCGACCCCTATCTTTGATATCTCTTTGGCATCGAGGTCGAGAGATTCCTTCTCCTTTTCGATCCATTCTGGTATGTCATCGAAATCGTAAGCGCTCTCAAATACCGTCTTTGTCCCTTTCTCTTCACCTTTCTTTCCAAATATCTTGTCAAAGATCATATTATTCACTTATCTGATTCATTATTTGGTTGAGGTCGTCAGCATAGGATACATTTGGCCCCTCTACCCTGTAACTATGCTTCTCTGGCCTAATCAATATTATCCTCTTTTGTATGCGCATGGCGAACGATAGCTCAGATATCGTGCCATGGGACCCGGGGAACGCCAATATCAGGTCACCTGAAAGCACAACCATGAAGTTCCTCATCTCCCCAACTCCCGATACGACCTCGGCCGACAGATATCTGTTCCCTCCGCCCCTGGTATCTTGGGGCACGATGCCTACTACAACACCATCTTTTTCATGGCCGCCCTTGGAAATGGCTTCCATTATACCACCCCTGCCGCCACAGATGATGGTGTGTCCCATCTTTGCCAGTTCTTTTCCCAATTGGTATGCCAGTTCGTAGTTCTCACCCTTTTCCGTGGATGAGCCGATGACGGAGATTTGCATACAAATGATACTCTTTTCGGTAAATATATCTTTCTATATTAAATAAAATTAAGGGCTTTGCACACTAAAATATATGTAAACATAAAGTTTATAACAAATACATCCAATGATAGTCTGTGTTGCCAATGAGAAAGAATAAACTGATATCTATTTCTTTTCTTGCAATTATCTTACTTATTTTTAGTACTTCCTTTTGCGCTGCCGAGGTCGATTTTGACATAGAGAGGCAAGATGTTGAGATCAACGTATATGAGGACTGGTCAGTACAGATATGGTACTTCATTACCATAAGGACCACAGATGGCCCCCACAATGGTGTTTATCTGGGCATTCCTGATTCAAACATAAGCGATTATGGTGCTTCTGTGGACAATGAGCTGCTCACCGTTGAGCAGACCACTTACAACGGAGGGGATGTGCTAAAGATCTATTTTCCCGAGACAAAGTATGAAGGGGACGTAACAGAGCTGAAGGTCTCGTTTTGGGCATATGACAGATTGTTCCCTGATGAGAACGATGAGAACAATATGGGCATCTACTTCATCCCTGCCACCTGGCAGGGACGCACTATACCCTTCCAGAGCGTATCATACGTTCTTCCCGAGGGCGTCTCTCCTGAAGATGTGAAGTTCGTTCCCAATCCAGATTCGATTTTCGAAGACGACAGGACTGTAGTGTATTTTGAAAGCTATTACACCACTGCCGAATCATTCGATACAAATGTGCTGTTCCCTTTGTCTTATCTCGTGCCGGAGGACGAGAAGCGTGAGAATCCCAGTTCAGGGGGCAACGGGGGCACTGGAGGGACATCTTCGCTATACTTTGTATTGGCAGCAGCCATATTCTTCATTATTGTGGCAATTGTGATAATTGGGGCTATTGTTGGCGCGCTAAGAGTTAAGAAAAAATACATTTCTCCCGAACTTGCGATGGAGTCATTGGGTGTGAGGAAGGACTTGGACAACGTAGAGGCCTCTGTAGTGCTGGGCGCCGACCCCATCAAGGTGATAAACCTCATAGTCCTTGGCATAGTAAAAAAGGGACTTGGCGTTGTGGAATCTTGGGGGCCGCTTACGATGACCATCACTAAGGAGGAAAAGGACGAGAAGGCCCTGAAATGCCCTAATTGCGGCGCTCCGCTGAAGGTCGGCATGGACAAGCAAAAATGCGATTACTGTGGGTCTGAAGTGGAAGTGAAGGGACGTCCATCCTATTATGAGAATCAGTTCATTCTACATGCGTTGAAAAAGGACGGAAGCCTTGATGAAAAAGGCGTCAGGATAATGCTCGAGAACATCTCCAAGACAGTCAACAAGAAGATGAGGTGTTACAACCGTGTTGATACCAGGAAGCATTACCAAGCAAAGATCGAGTCCATATGGGGAGACATATCCTCGGCATCCGATGAGGAGAAATACCGTATTTTCGGAGAGGACATAGGCTGGCTGATGCTGGACGAGAAATATGACAAGAGGATCGATACCAACTTCAGGGATGTAACTACAGGCTGGACGCCTGCCTCATGGTGGGTGTGGTATAATCTTGGAAGGGCCTCTTCCTTGTCTGGAAAGCAGTTCTCGGAGAACGTAAAGTCTACCAACATACAGACAGACAACAGATTTGGTGTTAAAAGCTCCAAGCTTAAGGCAGCGCTTGCAACCCCACTTGCCGTTGCACACGCCCACAAGGGAAGTACCTCATGCGCATGTGCAAACTGTGCTTGCGCATGTGCCTGCGTTTCCTGCGCATGTGCCTGTGCTGGAGGGGGTGGGTTCTAATGAAAAGCTCTATAAAAATAGATGGCAGGACGATCCGTCTTTCCCTTCGTGAAGAGAAGGATTTCTCCATGCTCAACGTAAATGGCTCCAACATTCTGCATCTAAATGAGACGGCATCTGAATTCGTCAAACTGATAATTGAGGACGTTGACAAAGCGGAGGCTGTAAAACGGATCAAGAAAAAGTACAAGGTGACCGATGAGGTTGCCAGCAAAGACTATGACAAGGTCTTCTTTACAATAGCAACACTGGCGACAAGGACCGATATCTGCCCTTATACCTATCTTGGAGTAAAGAACATCTCATTTGGCGAGATGGAGCTCAAGTCGCCGTTGAGGGTGGACCTGGCAATAACCTACCGCTGCAACAATGATTGCGAGCATTGCTATATGGGTGGTTCACAAGAGAGGGAAGAGCTCACAACCGACCAGTGGAAAAATGTCATTGACATAGTTGACTCGATAAATGTCGGTTCCCTTGTGTTCACAGGTGGAGAGCCTACTCTCAGAAAGGACCTTTGTGAACTGGTTGACTACAATCACGACCTGGTAACAGGTCTGGTAACGAATGGCAGATTGTTGACAAAGAAGCTGGTGGGCGAACTTGAGGCGTCAGAGCTTGACCATATCCAGATCACCATCGAGGGATTGAAGGACACTCACAACGCCATGGTGGGCGCCAATGCCTATGATGAGACTATGGCAGGCATAAGAAACTCCCTCGAATCCAACATGTACATCTTGACAAATACCACGCTTACGAAGAAGAACTGCGACGAATTCCCAAAGTTGCTGCAGAAGCTGCACGGCATGGGCCTCAAGAACTTTGCTGTCAATTCCATCATTTACAGCGGGAAGGCAGAGAATGCTGACTACGGACTGCCCATAGGCAAGATCAAGGAGCTGCTTGATGGGATCCAGGAGCTTTCGGCCGATTACGACATGAACATGGTCTGGTACACACCTACGAGGCGGTGCGAACTTGATCCGGTTGAGATGGGGCTGGGGCTAAAATGCTGTTCGGCCGCAAGGATAAATGTAACTGTGGAACCTGACGGAAATGTCATTCCCTGCCAGTCATGGTTCAAGTCCATGGGCAACATACTCGCAGACCCCTGGGAGAAGATATGGAACAGCGAGCTGGCGAAATCGATAAGAAAAAGGGAATATATGCCAGAGGAATGCAAAGGTTGCGCTATGTACGACAACTGCACCTCTGGATGCCCACTTGAAAAGGACGGTAAATGCTCGATCCTCTGATCAAGGCGTCGTCCTGGTCCTGTCCCTTGGGAATAGTATGCACTCCCTGATGTTGCGGAGATCAAGGATCTCCATCATCCACCTCTCTATCCCAAATCCGAATCCGCCATGGGGCGGCATCCCGTAATGGAATATGCGAAGGTAGTCCTTGAAGTTGTCAGGGTCCATCCCGAACTCTACAATCCTGTCACGTATCACTTCAAATTCATGGCATCTCTGGCCACCGGATGTCAGCTCGATGCCTTTGCAGTCCAGGTCGAATCCCCTGCAGTATTCCCCATCTGGCATGATGTAGAAAACCTTGTTGCGCGGGTATCTTTTGATGAAATAGTACTCATGACCCTCCTCTTTCATCAGCTCACCCAGTATCCTTTCACTCTCTGTGCCGAGGTCTTCTCCCCATTCAATCTCATGCCCCTGTGACTTGAGCAGCCCTATGGCCTCATCATATGTCAGTCTCCTAAAAGGAACAGCAGGCACCTTCAGGTCAACACCGAGCATCTCCAGCTCCGCAGCCCTGTCCTTCTTGAGACCTTTTATCGAGTGGTGAATGAGATTCTCGAGTATGCCCATGACATCCTCCTCGCTTTCAATGAACGACATCTCGATGTCTATGGCAGTGGACTCGTTTAGGTGTCTCGTAGTGTTGTGTTCCTCTGCCCTGAAGTACCATGCTATCTCGTATACCCTCTGGAATCCCCCGGCCATCGTCATCTGCTTGTAAAGCTGGGGCGACTGGGTAAGGTATGCGTCCTTCTCAAAGTACTTGATCGGAAAGAGCTCAGTGCCCCCCTCTGAGGCCGCTGATATGATCTTGGAGGTATGTATCTCTAGGAAGTCCTGGCCGTCCAGGTACTCTCTCGCATGCTTGAGCAATGTGTGCCTGATCTTGAATATCGATGCCACCCATGGCTTCCTGATATCCAGAAATCTGTTGTCAAGCCTTGTGTCAAGTTCTGCTTTCACCTTCTCGTTTGGGTCCAACGGGAGCGGGGTGATGGATTTATTTAAAACGTTGATATCGCTTGGGACCATCTCTGTGGAGAAATCCCTTGACCTAGATTCCTGTGATTCGCCCTCGACCATGATGACGTCCTCTTTGTTGAGGTCGTCCACCATTTTGAAGAGATCCTCGCTGACCTTCTTCTTCGGCAATGTGATCTGATATGAGCTTTCCCTGTTCCTGAGGATTATGAACTTGATACCGCCCATATCCCTAATCTCACTTATCCATCCGTATAAAATGTCCATTTAGAGCCACCATTAGTCGACTGTGATGTTAATCTCTTCACCAGTCAAGGTGTTTATTATATCTTTCGCCTTTTCCACGGTCATTGGCAGCCTGTTCGCATCTTCAGGGGATATCCTGATCCTCTTGGTCTCCCCTTCAGGTAGGTAAATGATATTGACGCCGACTATACGAGCGGGATATAATAGGTCTTCAGCGATCTCCCTCACGTCCTGCGTGTCCTGAACGACCCTGATCTTTTTGTGAAGCTCCTTTTGGACTATCTTCAGGATCTTGCCGCCCCTTCCCACGACATTGCCAACATCGTTCCTCCCAACAACAAGAATAACAATGTCATCGATATCGTGCGCCTTGACAAACTGGAAGTCCTTTGGGATGTTATACTGATTCACAATATTGTACAAAAGTATGGAAATATCCACATCTAATTGGGTTATCTTACCTTCTGTGAGCTTCTCCTGACAACCCGGACATAAAATACCACTTTTTAGGCAAATCTCACATATCGGTGTTCTCATACATCATGGATCCCCTGGGGATTTCTATTTCTTCAGCACAATCTCGATGGTAGATGTGTTAGTTGTTCCACCCTCTTTTCTTGGAAGCTCCTCTGTTCCAGTGGTTATACTAGAAACCTGCGCTTCCGGGATGAATCTGTTTCTGACTATTTCAGCCACATCAACCGCCCTGGATATAGCTTTCCCCCGGGCCTTAAGTATGACTTCTGTCGTTCCTGTGTTGAATTGAGTAGTCACTGCCAATACGTAGCTCATCGGTGGTTTGTTGCCAACATATACGACGTTTTCTTCTGTCATTTTTAGCCTCCCCTTGAAAAAATAGGTATTATTAAATGTTAATATATATTTATATAAAACTTTCGGTTTTTACGGTAAATGCTTAATTACACTTTGTCGATAATCCAAAAACTTTATAAGCATAATTATGAATCCCTTCTTAATTCGTTCAGTGGGAGAGATGATATATGGGTCATATCATAAGCCGTCCATTTTATGCAGTGGCGTACGTTTTTGTTTTAATATATTATATAGCTATGTCTGCTATAAATGTCGTGTACCTTAGTCTACGTGGCACGATCAAACCTGAGGTCAAGGTCATAGATACTGTTTTGAAGAAAGAGATTTCTCAGGCATTCCTTGCGAACTCTATAACGTTGACACCCGGCACGTTGACCATTGATGTGGATCATAAGGCACAGAAGCTAACTGTATCAGTACTTACACCTAGGGATCAATCAGCGATTATCCCCTTTGAAAAATACATCAAGGGAGTGTTCGAGTGAATGTCTATGATGCAAGCATGTACTTTCTAATAATCTCATTATGTATTGGGATCTTGGCATCAGTTAGGATAGCGTCCCGGCGAGGCACCACATCAGCCCTTGCTGGACTGTCAGGTGCAACGATCGCCGTGGCCACTGGATTGGTCTTCATGGGGGAGATGATACCCATAGACTATTCCACTGACATAGCACTGTTCCTGTTGGTACTTGGACCTGTCGGCACCATCATCGTCGCCAAGGTTCTGACCGGAGGCGGATTCAAGTGATCATCCTCCAGCCCATACTTTTTATTATCAGTGGCATTCTGATTCTGATCGCTTCTTTTGGCTTATTAAGATTTGAAAAGATGCCACACATCCTTTATGCAAGATTACACATTATCGGAGTTATCGACTTTGCATGTATTTTGTCAATGATCGCCCTTGGCCAGATCAACGTTGCCCTTGTGGCCATCCTATACTTCATATTGACTCCAGTGGCGATACATTCAATTGCAAAGTCTCAATACGAGGGAGGTGCAGGCGATGATTATTGAGTTCGTTCTAATGGCTGTTATCATTATCACGACCATACTGGCCCTTATGCAAAGGGACCTTATGAAAATGGTGGTCATTATCGGTATAGAGGGATTGGGACTTGCATTCCTATATCAAAGATTGCTGGCGGCGGATGTTGCCATAACTCAGGCCATATTGGGCTCAGCACTGATCCCAGGACTGATAATAATAACTGTACTTAAGACAAGGAGGATGCAGGAATGAGCGGCGACGCAGTTCAGTTATGGTCCTTTGTCACTGCCGGCCTGTTGGTGGTCATCGGCCTTTACGCGATAATCTTCATGGACAATATGATCAAAAAGATCGTAGGGGCCATGTTGATAGGTGACGGCGCCAATCTAATCTTGATCACAGAGGGTTTCAAGCCCGGCTCCATAGTGCCTATAATATCTGAGAAGCTTTTCAATGAGGGGACGAACGGGCTATTCCAGTCCTTTGCGGACCAGGCATCCAACTCTTTACCATATGCGCTTGTTCTGACAAACATAGTCATAGGCGCATCTACTCTGGCAGTTCTTTTGGGAATTGCCATAAAGCTATACCAGAGATACAATTCGCTATCTGTAAATGAGATATTCAAGGAGGAATCGCAATGAACTCAGAGCTAATCCCCCTTATGGTTGTGTTTCCACTTATATCTGCGATAATCCTAAACGTACTTCATGGAAAGGACAAGGCAGTAAGGTATTATGGCACATTGGCCATGTTGGTAATAATAGCGATACCATTACTTACAGTATATGGAAATCACCTGTTCGGTGCGCACTCTGAGATTTCCACTTCACCTCAGACCGGGATACAGATACCTGTTATAGACCTTGCTATCGAGTACACGTTCTCTTTCTTGCAGAGGGTACTTGTGATCATCCTGGCGGTCATAGCGACCTTTGCCGTTCTTATCCATTCTGGGGAGAAAAAGGCCTCAGGTTCCTATCTTTCCATGATAATGCTGAGCATTGCCGCAGTGAGTGCGGTTGTGATGGCAAACGACATATTCAATATGTTCGTCTTCCTTGAGATCGCTGCGATCTCCCAGGCAGCAATAATAATCACAATGGGCAGGCCCGATGCCTACAAGGCCGCATTCAAGTATCTTATGTACGGCGGTGTGGCTGGGGCATCGATATTGATAGGCATTGCATTGCTATTGGGAACGTTCGGTGTGCTCAACATCACAGACCTGCACAATGCAATGGCTGGGCAGATGTCCAATCCAATAGTTCTCACGGCGATAGGATTGTTATTGATAGGGTGGCTGTTCGAGTCAGGTCTTTTCCCGTTCCATACCATCAAATCGAATCTTTACAGCAGCGCAAAGCCTGATGTTGGGGCCCTATTGCAGACCGAGACAAAGATAGTGCTCATCGCCATATCCATTGTCCTGATTAGGCTATTTGGCGGATTCTCGAACATGTCCGCAGTGATGCTGGGCCTTTCTCTGATCACTTTGGTCTTTGGAGGCATAATGGCCCTGGTCCAGAAGGACTTTAGGAGGCTTGTCGCCTTCGCCGCAGTATCACAGGCAGGGCTTGTGGGGCTGAGTATGGGACTAGGCACAGAGGCCGGAGTTTCCGCTGGCATCTTCCATGCAGTGAACGATGCGTTGGCGATGTCGTTGATATTTATCACTATATATGTATTATACGATCGTGCCAAGACGACAGAGTTCAGCAAGCTTGGAGGATTATTGACCAAGGCGCCAACCTTGGCTTTCTTACAGATAATAGGTATCCTTGCAGTATCTGGGATACCTCCTTTCAATGCATATCAGAGCGAGTACAGGATAATTGATGCAGCATTTAGTTCCGGATACCCGGAGCTGGGTGTCATAGTCATACTTGGAACCATCCTGACCTTCGTGGCCCTTATGAAGGGTTTCTATCTCACTTTCCTGAAGGAGAACGTGACGATAACAGCAAAGGACAGGATATTCATGACAAACAAGATACCCAGGGCCACCATGCTGGCCTTGGTGATATTGGTGATTGTCTGCATCGGCATAGGCGTTTATCCGTCTCCTTTCTATGACAGGATCTCTGATGCAGCGATGTTGATCGTGGGAGGCTGGTGATAACAATGGATAAGCTTTACGACTTCCTCTCTGAGAAACTCAAATCACTCGGACCGGTCCATGTGGGCAGCGGCATTTCTGCCGAGTATATGCTCTTGGCATTTTTCCCTCTCGCTTTCGTGGCCTTGGTAAGAGGTCTGGAGAATGTTACGGTCTCAGTCCTTGCCATATTAGTGACAGCCATGGTGGCATTCTCTGCGCCTTTGGTCTTGAAAGTGGCAAGGGAGAACTCAGACCACTATAACGTGGCATCATTCTACATTGCAATAGCCATGGGACTGATCCTCATGATAATGATTGGAGGACTGTATTAGGGGGCTATGAAATGAAGTTCGAAGATTTCCAAGGGATGAGGAATATTGTGGCAGCCTTATTTTTGGGCCTGTTCTCCTTTTTCCTGCTTGATGCTTTAACCAGCTTTGACCCCATAGCAGGGGCCAGCTACATCTACAATCTGAAAGGGCCGGCCATAGCCCCGAACATGATCACTGTTATATTGTTCGATTGGAGGGGTTACGATACCCTGGGCGAGGCCTTCATATTGATAACAGCGGTATTTACCACGAGCATACTCTTTGGAAGAGGCGTGCTCGGAGGCGACGTATCACAGCACGATGAAACGGCGGTCAGGCGACCAACAGTGGTGCAAAAGATATTCGCAGCGCCTTTCGTCTTTATCATAGTCGCCTTCGGTATAGTGCTGACACTGGGCGGTCATATAACCCCAGGAGGCGGATTCCAAGGCGGTTCGGTAATCGCTACAGCATTTTTCCTCTCAGTTGTGGTCTATGGCTTTAAGAAGAATGTCTTTAACATATCGCACAAAGGCCTCATTGCATTTGAATCGGTGGGGGCGCTGATATACCTCTGCCTTGGACTGGTGGGACTGGCACTTTCTGGATACTACCTCTACAATGTGGGTGCGAATCTATACCCATCACTTGGAGTTGGTAGCACATTGCAATCAATTTTCGCATATCCGGATTCTACGAATGCTGGAATAATCCCTTATCTGAACATAGGCATTGCCCTGAAGGTCCTTAGCGGATTTTGTACCATCATAACAATACTTGCGGGGGCTGAGAAGCATGAGTAATCCCATAGGCGTGCTTGTAATAGCATTGATAATTGGGGTGGCCATAGGATATTTCATAAAAGGCCAGTACTTCAACAAGAAGACTTATGCTACGACCATCGCTTTAGGTGTGTTCATCGACATATTTTTGGGCAATTTCCCATTTTACACCTGGGACCTGTCCGTTGAGATACCAATATCTATGGTGTTTATCTTCTCTACTATGGGTCTAATGCTAGGCAAGCTCGTGGGAGGCCGCTAAAATGTACTATACTACTGACAGCTGTGTAAAATGCAACAAATGTGTTGAGGAGTGCCCGACAAAGTCCATCATGATGCTTGAGAGAAAGGCATTCAACTGCGTTACTTGCGGCAAGTGTGCGGAGGTATGCCCAGCAAAGGCAATTTTCAAGAATCAGTATGGCGGTTATGTTGTCGACAAGGAGAAGTGTACCGGATGCGGCATCTGTGCAAAGAACTGTCCATTTGGTTTCATCAAGATAATCGACAACAAATCTATGGGGATATGCTCCATGTGCGGAGTATGCTATGACGTATGCCCATATAACGCCAAGAAAGATGTCTCTGACCTCTTGAGGTACAACAACGAGAACAAGGACTTCGAGCCTGTAGTTCAGGAAGCTGAGGCCCCCAAGACCAAGGAGACTTCCAAGATGTCGATATACATTGACAGGGAAAAATGCACCAACTGCGGTGCCTGCAGGAACGCCTGCCCTGCCAATGCAATGATACTGGATGCCCCCGAGGGAACTTGCACCGACTGTAAGCTTTGCCAGGAGCTATGCCCCACCAAGGCAATCGACCTTCCAAACGTCAATGAGAAGAAGTGCATCAAGTGCTACAAGTGCGTTAGGAACTGCCCTGTAAATGCGATCTGGATGGTGGATGGGAAGATCACGATAAACACTTCCGAGACGAACGACGCCAGGATACGTTATTGTGTCAACTGCAACAACTGTGTTGAATCCTGCAACTATGAGGCCCTCTATAGAAAAGGCCCAAGGATAGTATATGAGCAGGACAAGTGCACGTCATGCGGCCTCTGCCTTTTCGTCTGTCCATATGACATGAGGGAATGCGAAAACGACCTTTTCAGCGGACATTGCATCCTCTGTGGAAGATGTGTCAAGGCCTGCCCTGAGAACGCAATATCAATCAAGAAGGTGAAATGGCAGGGCGATGTCAAGGATTCCTGTATAAGGTGCGGCATATGCATGGAGCTATGTCCAAAACAATGCATATACGTGGACAAGGACAAGTTCGAAGTTGACCTGGAAATATGTGACCTATGCGGAGTATGTGCGATGTCTTGCCCTATGGATGCCATTCCATTCAACAAGCATGATGAAATGGAGATAACAGGCGGTTCAGTTGAGTACAATCCCAAGCTGTGCGTAAACTGTAAGAAATGCATACAGATATGCCCCACTGAAGCCATATCGGACGACCTGGAGTGGGACATGGAAAAATGCATATTCTGCGGTGCCTGTGACAATATATGTCCTGGCCACGCCGTCACCGTAAGAACTTATTTTGACGATATCATGATAGATGGCAGGACCAAAGAGGTGAGACAATGAGGGAAATGTTGGTTTTCATGGTCAAAGGGGCTTATAATAACATATCAAGGATTCTTTTCGCTACTGAAAGAAAGACATCCATCCCCATGAGGAACAGCATCCTTAAAGGGGAAATAAAATACCCTGAAGTGGTGAACGATGATTCTTGCATAGGTTGTGGTGCCTGCGCGAACATATGCCCTGTCGATGCCATCACCATGGAAGAGCTAGAGGAACCAGTCAAGATAACTGATGACTATATAAAGGAAAAGAAGCCCGTCTATGACCCGGTAAAATGCATGTACTGTTTCCAATGCCACGACAGCTGTCCTATCTTTGCATTCTATGGCAAACCAGGGGCGATACACCCCAGGCACGTGGGTGAGGCTAAGGTGGACTTGAAGGAACTATTGCAAAGGCCAATCGTGGTCAAGGACAAGGAGTTCGAGGAGGTCATCAAGCTTCTCGATGAAAAGGCTAAGAAACTCCTGGAGGGGGTTAAGTAATGTTAAAACAAGTATCCCGTAAAAATGCTGTTCACATCATGTTGTTCTATGCTGTTGGATGCAATGGATGCGATATAGAAATAGTAAATGCCGCATTCTCGCCATTTTACGACTTAGAGCAATACAAGGTCATACTCACATGGAATCCCAGGGAAGCAGACATATTGGCTGTTACTGGGGCGGTTTCTAAGAAGATCGCTCCGGCCCTCAAGGCTGTATACGAGGCCATCCCTGAGCCCAAGCTTGTGGCGGCCGTTGGTTCCTGCGCCATAAATGGCGGTCCCTTCTGTAACCTTGGGGGGGACCTAGGCAGTTCCGACCAGTTGCTGGGTGGCGTTAGCAAGGTCATTCCAGTCGATGCCAACATACCGGGTTGTCCGCCAAGACCAGAGGACATTATCCAGGCCGTGGCCTCAGTGATACCACTATTGGCCGATAAGGAGTGATGATCATGTCTGACACCGATAGAAGAGACAGGGCAGAATACGAAGTGCCTCTTGGGCCCTTGCACTCTGCGCTTCTGGAACCTTTCAGGATCAGGCTGTTTGTCGACGATGAGAGGGTAGTTGACACTGAGATCACCTACGACACGGCACACAGGGGCATTGAGAGGATAATGGAGGGTATGCCAGTGCAGAAGGCACTCATAATCACAGAGCGTATCTGTGGCATATGCTCCCATGTGCACCTCTGGAACAGCACGAGAATGGTGGAGAATGGCCTTGGAATCGAGATCCCTCAAAGGGCGGAGTACATAAGGGTCATTGGCAATGAGCTTGAGAGGATTCATTCACACCTTCTATTCCTTGGACATGCATTTGAGATACTAGGCCATGAGACTTTCTCCATGAGATGCTTCATGCTTCGTGAACCTGTGCAGAACATGTTGTTCCTGCTCTCTGGGAACAGGGTTCACTACACCATATCCGTTATCGGTGGTGTAAGGCCAAGATGCGACATAGACAAGGAAAAGAAGAAAAATCTCTTTGAGATGCTTAATAATCTGGAAGAGGGTTGCAAGAATTTTGCAAACAGGGCCACAAAGGACACACTGATCATCTCTCGTATAAAGGATATCGGATATCTAAGCAAGGAGGATGCAGTGAAATATGGTGCCCTGGGCCCAAATCTAAGGGCTTCCGGAGTTAATGATGATGTAAGGATGCGTGTCCGAGAATACACCGACAACTTTGACTTCGACTACATAGTCTTTGACGGCGGCACCGTATTTGACAGAGTGGCATGCAGGGTATACGAAGTGCTTGAGAGCATTAAGATCATAAGACAGGCGCTTGAGACACTGCCGGACGAGGAACCCATGAACGTCAATTATGAGATAGGCGAGATGGACTTCTCCCACTCATACAACGAGGCTGCAAGGGGCGAGATATACGATTCATGCGCCCTTGACGAGTCTGGAAGGATAAGGAACTATATAGACCGTACGCCTTCAATGACATCAATATCGGCCATGGAGGTGTCTTGCATAGGCGACCACGTAACGGACGCCAGCATAATCATCGCCTCATGCGACCCATGTCTAACATGCACCAACAGGATGACCATTGTTGACGAGAAAAAGAACAAGGAGTACATTCTCAGTCCGGAAGAGGTCAAGAGAATGACAAGGAGGCGAAAGGTATGAACTGGACACAGTTCATATTGGCCACGATATTCGTGCCAATCATCGCCTTTGCAGTATCCACATGGGTGCCCGGTATCATGAGGAAGATCCAGGCAAGGATACAGATGCGTATAGGTCCACCGGTCCTGCTTCCAGGTTTTTGGTCTGTGCTAAAGTTCTTTTTCAAGAAGAGGATAGATCCTGTTTCGCCCCTGCCTAGGCTTTACCATTCGATACCTGTCATAGGGATTTTCCTTATGTTCTTCATAATACTCTTGACAAATCCTGAGTGGAGAGATGTTTTGGGTCTGGCCACGCTTGTCGCAATTGCAGGACTTGTCAAGGTGGAGGAGACCCTTTACATAGTCATGGGGAATCTATCTGACAGTGTTTTGTCAGTTAGGATGCCTTACCCGGACATGGTCAGTGGTTCTACCATGAAGGCCAAGGTAAGAAGGAACTTTGAGAAGATATCGGTGACAAGGGCATTCAAGTTCATCACTGTGGGCTCCTTTCCCTTGTATCTCGGCCTTTTCGTACCTGCGATGATAGCAGGGTCCATAGGCATCATGTCAATAGCTAACTACCAGGGATTTTATTCGGATGGGTTCACGCTCAAAAGCATATTTGATCTCAATCCTTTGATATTTAGCGTGCCAGGCATCATCGGTGCAATTGTCTACTTTGCTGGATACCTTGTGATCATCAATGAGTATCCCTTCTCGATAATGCACACAAAGGCGGACGTAATCGAGGGGCCGACCCTTGAGTATGCGGCCACCGCGAGGGCGGGCTACTACCTGATGCGGGAGACAACGATGTTCGTCATGTCAAGTATCTTTGTAACTTTGTACTTTGGCATACCTCCAGCACTTAGCTGGGCGATGATACCTCATGTCATATTGGCTATGATACTTCCTGTGCTTGCTGCGATAGTGTCTGCATTCACGCCAGTATTAACGTTCAGGCAGGTATACCCGATGTCCCTTGGATTCAGCGCTCTAGGGGTCATAGGGGTAATAGTGGCGGTATTGTGAGGTGAAAAAATATGCCTAAGTTCATAATGTTGCCTAAGATGGTCATTAATCTGGGAGGATATATCGTAGAGAACAGGGCCAATCTTGGGTACAGGGACGTGATCGTTGGCAATCCCAACGATGAGAGCATCAAGATATATGTCCCTATATACTCTGAAAAGAACATCGTAGACATTGAGAAACAGGGGCTTTTGGTCCACAGGCTTACAGAGGATGAGAATTTAGTAGAAGAGATCGAGATTGTCAGAAGGAAGGTAGAGGAAAGAAAGATCTAGTGGAACCTCTTTCTTATTTTTACTGCCTTTCCCTTTCTCATCTTTTTCATCATCTTCCCTGGCAAGATGGCCGTACCTACAGCAACTGTCTTCTTTCCATTTCTTATGATTACCTCATCCCCGGCCAGTATATCCTCATCGGCATCCCTGACACCTACGCAGAACAGGTCTCCCTTAATATCGAAGTCAATCTCCACCCATTTCTTCTCAACATCTACATTTCCGCTGAGGGGCCTAAGGCCGTTTACAAGAGAGGCCAGGGGCACATTCGATGAGAAGACCTGTTTGACACCCCTGCCCTTGACATATATCTTGTCTGGAAATATGTCTTTTCCGTACAGGAATTTGGAAAGTCTCCTTACATCACCATAACCGTCCTCTGCCACCGGTAAGGAATCCTTGACCTTCAACAACGCTTCCTTGAGATTTTGCATCGATCCATCGGATAGCGGATGTCCATCCGTGGTAACTGTGATGTCCCCTTCCAGCCCCTCGAGCGTATCAAGCTCGTTTTCAGGAAGGTGTGCTATCACCTGTGGATCTTTGGTCTTGGATATGATATTTTTCAGCATGTGGCTTGAGCGCTCTACCTCTTCGCGCATCCATTTTCCGGTGACCACTATGTCATAGTCGATTAGCCCTTCCAGGTCCCTTGGCACGACCCCATATGGAGAGGTCACTATCAATTGGCAGAGGGACCCATAAGAACGCCCAAGGACTGACCTTGCCATTGTGATAAATCTCCTGTGGCTGGGGGATGAGCTGTAAGGTTTCCTCGAAGAGCAAGGGAGCAATAGGAAGAATTTGGATTGGGGGATAAAGTTCTCACAGACGTTTTTCGCCCATCTCTGAGCATTTGGCCTCCAGAAAGCATCTTTGGAAATATAGAGCTCCTTTCCGATGGGCCTATGGATGTTTTGTGCCATATCGCCCCAATGTTCGTTGTACAATAGGTCCAAGAGGGTCTTTGCCCTTATGGAAGAGCAGGCTGTCATCTCTACATATTGCGGAGTATCGTTCTCAAGAAAGAGTTCCAGAGCTTTTTGATTTTCATCCGTCTTAGTAAATAGATCGAATCCTGCGTAAGCAAGCACCGGTAGCTCATCAGGACCGCAATTGCAAAAACAAACAGCCTCCGGATTCTTCTCTCTGATCCTAAAATAGGCTTTCAATAACGATCTCTCATCGTCCATATCGAACAGATATATCGATGCGTCCAGTCCATCTACCATCTCGTCGTCAAGCTTCCCCATTCCCGAAAGGAAAACTTGGACTATGTCACCGCTACCCTTTAGGTCAACATTCTTTTTTTGGATCTTTTGTGCCATCGATAGGGGCGTGCCCTTCGATACTCTTAAAAGCGGTTGAAAATTATCCTTATCTTCAATCATATCTCTGAATGGGTATGAAAGAGGTTTATGCAATGAAGAATTGCCTAGAACAATGGAGTCTCTTTTGAGCTCCAACAATCCCGGTATCTCAAAGCTTAGCTCGTCCTTTTGATAAGATCCTATACGATATCCGTCAATCTGTGATAATTCAAGCATTGTATTTACCTTTACTAATAATTACTTTCTTTATATAATACCAACTATTAGTGATAAAAAGTTTTAAATAATAATCTGATAATCAGTTATTTAAAAGGGGTGTTTATTGGTGGGTGAATCCGCAAGTTTCGATTACGTTCGTCCTGACGACAATCTTCAGATACAATCTTTACTAAAAAAGATAAAATATCTGGAGGTTCAAAAACAAAACGCAGAGTCCGACAGAGTTAGGCTACAAAGGGAAATAGATGCGCTCAAGAAGGAATTGGAACGATTGAGGACTCCACCGCTCATTACTGCTACAGTTACAGATGTCCTTATCGATGGCAGGGCCGTTGTAAAGAGCTCCACCGGGCCCAACTTCGTAGTTGGTGTCTCACAGCTCATAAAGGCTGAGGACCTAATTCCCGGCACTCTTGTGGCCTTGAACCAAAGGACATTATCGATCCTGGAAGTGCTTCCCTCTTCAAAGGACCCCATGGTTTCCGGGATGGAAGTTGTCAACTGCCCAGACACAACATTTTTAGACATAGGTGGCCTGAGATCTCAGATCGAGGAGATCCAAGAGATGGTGGAGCTTCCACTCCTTCATCCCGAACTCTTTGATAACGTTGGAATAGAACCACCGAACGGTGTTCTTCTTTACGGCCCTCCGGGCAATGGAAAGACCCAGCTAGCCAAGGCAGTTGCTGGGGAGACCTCATCCACTTTTATCAAGGTAGTAGCATCGGAGTTCGTGAGAAAATACATAGGTGAAGGTGCCAGGCTTGTCAGGGAAACTTTCAGGCTGGCTAAGGAGAAGGCCCCGTCAGTCATATTTATCGATGAGCTTGATGCAATAGGCGCCACGAGGACAGAATCAAACGTCTCTGGGGACAGGGAGGTACAAAGGACACTTATGCAACTCCTCTCCGAGATGGATGGATTTGAGAAAAGGAGCAATGTCAAGATACTGGCAGCTACCAATAGGCCCGATATATTGGATTCTGCACTACTGAGGCCTGGGCGTTTTGACAGGCTTGTGGAAGTGCCTTTGCCAAACAGGGAAGGAAGGGAGTCAATATTCAAGATACATACCAAGAAAATGAATCTGAAATCTGTTGACTTTTCTCGTCTGGTAGAGTGCTCCGATGGAGCATCAGGGGCTCAGATCAAGGCCATATGCACCGAGGCCGGGATGTTCGCTGTGAGGCAAAAGAGGAAGTCGGTACATCAGAAGGACTTTGATATGGCAATAGACAAGGTCATGAACAAGGATATTGACACTAAAAGCAACAATGCGAGTATATTTAGATAAGCTCTGTATTAGGTGAAAAAATGAAGAGAATATTTATCCTGATCTTAGTATTGGCCTGTATTTTTTCTTCTGGATGCATTTCTGGAAGCGATGAGGATCAGGTTAAGGATATAGTAAGAGAATACTACTCCGCTTACAACGACAGGGATGCGGAGACTGTGGTCGACCTTTTTTCGAGCCAGATGATAGAGAACAATGGTGGTAAGGACACAATTATCGAGAATCTTGAGAATATATTCGAAGTAGCCGATGAGACCAATCTGGAGCTTAAGATAGTGAGATTCCTCAACATCAGATTCCTTAATGAGACAGCATTTGTGAACTTTGATGTAAGACTTATAGACTTGGAGAGGAATATTGAGTCCAATCTGACCTTTAAGCTTGGAAAGGAAGATGGTATGTGGAAGATATTGGAAATGATAGAGGAATAGTATCCTCTTAATCCCTTTTCCTTTCTATGTAACCATAATAGTCCATTATTGCCGCAAGGGCATGAACGCCGTTGCTGGAACTTTGATAGCAGGGTATGCAGTGTTCCTCTAGTTCCTTTAATTTTTTTCTAGAGTACTCGCCACCGGCAGATATGACGAAAATAGGTTTTTCTGTTCCTTTTATTATAGGCAACAGCCTTTGTACCACATCGTCCTCCAATGTTGGAACTTGGAACAAGAGTATGAGAAGGATCGCATCTACGTTCTCATCCTTGAGGACCTCGTTGAGAGCTATCTTGTATCTTTCAACATCGGCATCCCCTGTCAGGTCTATAGGATTCTTCACACTGCAATAAGGGGGTAGCTTTTCCCTCATCCTTGCCTTAGTGTCCTCCCCTATGTTCGCGAGCTCAATGTTGTAATCCTCTAGGAAGTCTGTGGCAATGACACCTGTGCCACCACCATCTGTCACTATAGCCACCCTTCGGCCATTGGGCCTCTTTCTGCAAACAAATGCCTTTGCGATGTCAAACATCTCCTGTGGGGTGTAGACCCTCACTATGCCAGCTTGCTTGAAAGCGGCAGAATACACTGTGTCAGCTCCTGCCAGGCTGCCTGTATGGGAAGCTGCCGCCGCTGCACCAGCCTTGGACCTTCCTGATTTCAAGATCACTATGGGCTTCTTCTTAATTGCCTTCTTGGCAGCCCTCATGAACTTTCGTCCATCGCCTACCCCTTCCATGTAGATCGTAATGACGTTTGTCTTCTCGTCATCAGAAAGATAATCTATTAGGTCAGAATAGTTTACATCTGCCTTGTTTCCAAAGCTGATAACTTTGCTCATCCCTATGTTCTCGCCAGAGGCCCAGTCTAATATCGTTGCCACAAAGGCGCCTGACTGGGATATCAGGCTGATCTTGCCCTCTCTTGGCCTTCCCATCCTGTCCTCTGGAAGGAAAATTGTGTCTACCTTTGAATAAGTGTCATATATGCCCACACAATTTGGTCCAACGACCCTCAACCCACTTTCTTTCACTATCTGTTTTAGCTCTTCCTCTCTTTGATTTTCACCTATCTCAGAGAATCCGCCCGATATGACAACACAGGATTTGATATTTTTCTTTGCACATTCGTTCAATACGATATTGACCGCCTTGGCAGGTATGGCTATAATTGCAAGGTGTACATCATCCTCTATGTCCAGCACAGATCGGTATGCCTTTAATCCCAATATTGTTTCAGAGGATAAGGTAACAGGATACACCTTGCCCTTGTAATCTCCCTTTAGAAAGTTTTTACATATGACGTTACCAACTGAACCCTCCTTATTGGAAGCACCAACAATCGCAACAGAATTTGGATTGAAGAAAGTATCAATATTGTGTGAGCTAATCATCTGTAACCCTCATCAATAATAATCCCTGCTTCTATTTATATTTTTGTAAAAATGATAAACGAGCGCCATTTTCTTTATATCAGAGAATTTAGAATGGCGCTATATGGATAAATGATTATTTCAACAAAAGATATAAATGCCTTTGTAAAATCATTACTTAATCTTAAAGGTTAGCAAAATGAGATTAGAGACCCACTTTGGAGACAATAAGATTGTCGTGATCGGTACAGGCCATGTATTTAAAAAAAGCATAATGGAAGTAAAGACCACAATCGCTAGGGAGAAACCCGAGATTGTATGCGTTGAATTGGACGTTGACAGATACAAGGCCATGATCGATGGACAGAAGGTAACGTTCATGGAGATGGTGAGGGCCAGGGGCTTTAAGACAGCTCTTTTTGGAAGCGTTCTTTCCGCCATACAGAACGAGGTTGGCGAAGATTACGGCGTCATGCCTGGCGCTGACATGCTTACGGCCATTGAATGCGCCAGAAAGGAGAAATCAAGGATATTCTTTATAGATAGGAATGTCAATCTGACCGTCAAGAGGCTTGTAAGCGAGATGACATTGTGGGAAAAGGTCAAGACCATGGTGGGTGCTTTCCTTTCATTGACCCCTCTAAAAAGAGAGGTCTCTGTATCGCAATTTGACCAATCATTTATTAATGAGATCTTAAAGGATTTCAAAAAGTTCTCTCCAAATGCCTACAGGGTGTTGATAGAGGAGAGAGACAATTATATGTTCGAGAGAATATATGCTATTATCAGAGATGAGATAAAACCCACATGCATGGTGGTCGTCATAGGTGCCGGCCACATCAAAGGGATCATGTCAAAATTAGAGGCTGCTAAAGATGATTACGAAAGAGAGAAAGCAAGAGATCTTGAGAAGGATGAGCCAGGAGAAGGCAACGATACAAATTGGAAAATCTGGAGTAACTGATGCTCTAGTTGATGAATTATCCATACAGCTCAAGAAGAAGAAGGTAGTAAAAATATCACTATCTCCATTTATTGAGGATAGAAAGTCGTTTTCTACCAACTTGGCAATGGATTTGGGTGCTGAACTCATAGATGTCAGGGGACGGAAGATAATATTGTACAGGGATTGATGTTTGGAAGTCATTAGCTCTCCGACTCTTTGTCCATCTTATTTGTCAATATCTTTCGATTTTGATAATCGAAACTTGTTTTTTACTTATTTTCCTTTATCTGGCTATTTTTATCAAGTAAATTTACATTACCACAAATTTTATAAATCGATAGAAGACATTAAAATAAAATCATGTTAGTTATATATATTCCTTTAAGAGGTGTGTATAACAGGTGATGGTCTTTTAAAGAACGAAATGTATTTAAAAGATTTTAAAATAGAAAGTGAGGAATCTTTGTATAGGTGAGACAATGACTACAGTTTATGATGTTCCCGCAGATGCTTTGATAGAAAGGACAGCAAAGGAATTGGCGGAGAATCCATCAATCGAGAAACCTAGCTGGTCTACTTTCGTAAAGACTGGAGCCCATAATGAGAGGCCACCCGAACAGGAGAACTGGTGGTTTATAAGGGCTTCATCCATCCTTAGAAGGGTCTATTTAGATGGTCCGGTAGGTATCGCAAGATTGAAAACTTATTATGGTGGAAAGAAGAATAGAGGGCACAAGCCTGAGAAGAAGTATCCGGGCAGCGGTGCCGTAATAAGGACTATTCTCAAGCAGCTTGAGAGCGCAGGTTTCGTAGAAAAGAAACCTGGGGGTAGAATTATCAGTCCAACTGGAAGGTCCTTTTTGGATAAGCTCAGCAATGAAGTTAAGCAAGGCTTGGTAGAGGACATGCCCGAGCTGAAAGTATACTGACCATGGAGGATGTGAAGTTTGGACGAAGCTGAGGAAATTAGGAAAAAGAAGCTTGAAGAGATGCAAAGAAGGGCACAAGAGGAGCAGCAGCAAGAGCAGCAGCAATATAATGCTGAGTTGCAAAAGCAGACAATTCTCAGGGGGCTGTTGACCCCCGATGCCAGGGAAAGGCTTGGCCGTGTCAAGATGGCACGCCCGGATTTTGGCTCACAAGTTGAAAATCTAATTATCCAATTGGCACAACAAGGGAGAATAAAGCAAAAGATAGATGAACCTACATTGGTAGGGCTCCTGAAACAGATCCAAGGACAGGTCAAGAAAGATTTCAACATAAAAAGATTATAATTGATTTTGAATAAGTGATTCTATGAGCAGAAATAAACCACTTGCTAAGAAGCTTAGATTAGGAAGGGCCCAAAAACAGACGAGGAGAGTCCCTGTTTGGGTCTGGAACAAGACGAGATTGGGCGTAAGGTTCCACCCCAAGAGAAGACAAGGCAGACGTGTGAGATTGAAACTTTAGGTGATGACATGGAAATAGGAGAAGAGAGAATATATGTGATCCCATTGAGAAAGGTCAAGGAGGTCCCTAAGAAAAAGAGATCCCCTAGGGCTATGACCGAGGTCAGGTCATTTTTGGTCAAACATACAAAGACCGATGATGTGGCATTGGACAGATCAATAAACGAGCATGTGTGGAGAAGGGGTATAGAGAAGCCTCCTTCCAAGGTCAGGGTCCGTGCCGTTAAGGAAGAGATCGAGAAAGAGGAAGGAAAGAGAATAAGGGTAAATGCCTTCCTTGCTGAGTGATTATAATGATCGATAAAATGTCACTTGGAGGTACGCCTTTCATTGGGATTGTAGCCTTCAGTTCAGAGAATTTTACAATTACCAGGACAGATGTCAAGGAGGAGAAGGTAAAGAAGATAGCTGAAGTGATGGGCACAAAGGTGCTTCAGACCTCTATAGCCAGAACAGACCTTGTTGGCATTTTCCTGGCCGGAAACTCAAATGGCATTCTCATGCCGACATTGGTCGAGGAACATGAGCTTAAGGCCATTGAGGACGAATTCTCCTGCAATCTGATGTCGCTTGACACCAAGTTCACCGCTTTGGGCAATCTTATACTCTGCAACGACAAGGGATGCGTGATTAGCCCATCTCTCTCGGATCTCAAGGAGGATATCGAATCATTCCTTGGGGTGGAGGTACAGGAAGGCATAATCGGGGGATACAAGAACGTTGGCAGTGTGGCAGTCGCTACCAACAAGGGATGCCTTGTGCATCCAGACGCATCACCAGAGAAGATGGAATGGCTAAGCGAGCTGCTCAAGGTGCCTGTAGACCACACCACCGCAAACAAGGGTGTGGGATACATCGGAGGGTGCATGATAGCAAATTCCAAGGGTGTTGTGGTAGGAGATTTTTCCACCGGCCCCGAGCTCGGCAGAATTGATGATATATTGATGGAGGGTTGATCATGGTACAAACATTTACAATAAAGGGAAAGTTCCTTATGGGTTCATCTTACCAATTTTTTAAGAGGGACATAAAGGCCGATAAAGAGGTCCATGCCCTTGAGAAGCTATATGTTGACCTTGGTTCAAAGCATGGTACCAAGAGGAAGCATATTATCATTGAGGAAGTTAAGGCTGATTGATATGGAAGATGTAAGGCAGTTGTCCAGCAGGATTGCAATGTTGGAACGCCAGGCTGAGGTATTGAGGCAGAACATGGAAATGTTACAGGCTCATCTGAGGGAGCTTATGCTCTCAAAGGAGACTGTGGAGAGCATTAAGGAAGCTAAGGAAGAACAGGAGATACTCATTCCTCTTGGCGGTGGCGCTAACACATATGGAAAATTGATCGATAACAAAAATATATTGATCAATATAGGATCTAATATTGCTGTTAAGAAGGATGTTGAAGGGGCCATTAAGCTTATCGAGAAAAGGATCGATGAGAGCAAGGACCTGATGAACAAGACATCTGTTTCCTACAGTGAGGTCTCCAAGACGATGGCCGAGCTGGAGCAGAAGGGAAGGCAGATGATGCAACAGCAATCAGCTAAAAAGCAGTAGGTCCTTAAGGTGTATGGATGTTCGAATCACTTAAATCCAAGTTTACTTCCTTTGTTGACAACGTTTCCCAGAAGACGATCTCAGAAAAGGACATCGATAACGTACTTTGGGATTTCCAGTTGTCACTTCTTGAGAATGATGTCTCAATGAAGGTCTCTGAGAAGCTTGGAGAGGACCTGAAAGCTGAGCTTGTCGGAGAACAGCTATCCCTATCCGACAACAAGAAGAAGTACATTAAGAACAAGCTCTCCGACTCTATTTTGAACATATTGCAGTCGGAGCCTATGGACCTTTTTTCAATTATTAGGGATAAGAACGATTCCGGAGAACCCTTGGTGCTCATATTCATAGGTTTCAACGGTACTGGAAAGACCACTTCCATCGCAAAGCTGGCACATACCCTAAAGGAAAAGGGCTTCACATCCGTCATATCAGCTTCGGACACTTTCAGGGCGGGTTCGATAGAACAGTTGGAAAAGCATGCCAACAACGTTGGCATAAAGGTGATAAAGCACGATTATGGGGCCGATCCCGCAGCTGTGGCCTTTGATGCGATCAAGCATGCAAAGGCAAGGGGTATAGATGCGGTGCTCGTTGACACTGCAGGCAGGGCCGAGACCAACAAGAATCTCATGGACGAGATGAGAAAAGTTATAAGGGTCACAAAACCGGACCTCAAGATATTCGTTGGCGACGCTTTGGGAGGAAATGCTGTTGTGGAGCAGGCTGAAAAGTTCCATGACATAGGCATCGACTGCTCTATCCTTACCAAGGTAGATGCGGACGCCAGAGGAGGCGCTGCGCTATCCATTGCATATGTGACTAAGAAGCCCATACTCTTCATAGGGGTAGGGCAATCCTACGATGACCTCGAACCTTTCGATCCAAAGTGGATGGTGGACAGACTAGTTCCTTGAATTTATACATTTCTTTTTCTTTTAAATTATCTTTTATTTAAATAAATTAATTTGCATGACAATTCTCTATTTTTATGAGAAGGTCTTTGTGCAAAGCCCCCCTTAACCGAAAGCTTTAAATATGTAATTTATTACCTAAAATTAAATTAGGTAACATATTACCTAAAATGGAGGAAATTGAATGAATAAAATGACAAGAATCTTTTGCGCTCTCGGGGGAATGTTTCTCGCGATCATGTGCAAAATTAGTGCGGGTTTACTGGCATCCACCATAGGGAATGGCAGCATGAGCATGATCTATGCGATAGTTCACCCTTTACTGGCGATATTGTCAATTATCATGTTCTATAAGGTCTTTGAAGGGGCATGGCCAAGAAAAAAGGACGTGACGATATGAGGAAAAGATATTCAGTCCCTATTTTATCTTTTTGTTGTTTGGCCTTTGCTCTGTTATCAACGGGGTGTGCCACTGATTTAATATCCCTGATAGAACTATCGAGGGACCATATGGGGCATAATATATTTCATTCGGTCAATGGCATATTATTTACTCTGAGTGCCATAGGACTTTATAAAGTCCTGAGAGGATGAAGTTCTATGGGTGACATTGATGTGCGGTCTCGAATAATTGGTTCTATTTTTCTCCTCGAGAGAAAGCTTGATTCCATAGGAAATCGAGAGTTCGGGGCCGTTGGTCTAACCACA
>Ga0272441_10002257_pt1 | contig 39444 bp, 31 predicted proteins | sample SSMProp6N_FD_193582 | JGI IMG/M metagenome (GOLD analysis project Ga0272441, IMG submission 193582) | Marine sediment archaeal communities from Little Sippewissett salt marsh, Falmouth, MA, United States - SSM-Prop-6N | ecosystem: Environmental > Aquatic > Marine > Wetlands > Sediment ... | reverse complement strand
GGGGCTTTCAGATGAACAGAAGGTACGGGTCGTTACAGAGGCCGGGCAGGAAGAAATAGAGCTCGAGATCACAACCGAGACCCGGCCCGGGCAGGTGATCATCCCACACGGATTCGGTCTCGACTACAAGGGGGGAAAATACGGCATCAACGTGAACCGGCTCACAAAAAATACACACCGCGACCACTTCCTGGGCACCCCCCTGCACCGCTATGTGCCCTGCAGGATCGAACCCGTAGAAGAATAATACACAGCATGGAGACAGAGCAATGAATATATTAACTGATAAAAAATCAAATCCTATCAACATGGTTATCGGCATCCTGCTCCTGGGGTCAGCCTGGGGACTTGTGGAGGTCCTGCTGGGTGGCACTCTGAAGGCCTGTGGCATACACGCCCGCGCCGGTATACTTACAGGAGCGGGTATGTTTATAATGGGCGCGGGCCTCATGCTTTTCAGGAAACCGGCCTTCCCCCTTTTCGCGGGCATGGCTGCCGCTCTCCATATCCAGATGGCTGTGCCGATCCTGGGCTGTTCGCTCATGTGCAGGGCAAACTCATCACTCGCGCTGCTGCTGCACGGCGCCGCCCTTGCCGGTTTCTCATCAATACTCTTCCGGACCAGTATGAGTATAAAGAGCCGGGCCGGAACCGGATTTATCGCGGCAGCAGCATCTGCTGCAGTCTTTTATTATACTGGCATGCGCCTGGCGCCCTGTCCATATCTTCTTTCATTCAACGTGCCAGGAGGATTTGCCCTGTTCATGATCAGGGAGGGGATGGTCTGGAGCGCATTTTCAGCAGCTGCCCTGCCTCTCGGGATGCTCACAGGCATGAACCTTTCAGAACGGCTTAACGCACTTGACACGGACAGGAAGGCCCTGCATTATGCCGGGGCTGCCGTGTTCTTTACCGCGGTAACAGCAGTCACAGGCGCAGTTATAGCTGCTGGATTATAAAAACTGGAAACCGGCCATGAAAATAACGGTAATTAATGGGACTCCTGAAAATCATTCAGGATCCCTGGACGAATACCTGGATAGAATTATCTGTTCCCTTCAAAAAGACCACGAAGTCAGACAATACAGCTTAAGGGAAATGAAAATACGCCCGTGTACGGGCTGCTTCCACTGCTGGATAAAGACCCCGGGTACATGTTCATTCAAAGACGAAAGCCAGGTGCTGTGCAGGGAATATATATCATCTGACCTTGTACTCTACGCCTCTCCCCTGATAATGGGATATCCGAGCGCTCTCATGAAAAACGCCATGGACCGGATGATCCCTCTGATTCATCCATACCTGGAGGATATAAGTGGCGAGGTCCATCATAAAAAAAGGTATAAAAGCTACCCTGAGCTGGGGCTTCTGCTTGAAAAGGAGGAGGACACTGACAGGGAGGACACAGCCATTGTATCAGACCTGTTTGAACGCGCAGCAATAAACGTTATGAGCAGGATCAGGTTCATGATCTTCAGTGATTCGCCCATTGAGGAGGTATCAGGTGCAATTAACAATAATTAATGGATCCCCGCGCGGTTCATCCGGTAATACTCAGAAACTGCTTTCCCGCTTTATCTCGGGCTTTGAAGAAACAGAGGGAAATTCAACCGAAACCTTCTTTATTATAAAAGAAAGACGTGATTTCAGCGGGCTCCTTTCCAGTTTCAAAGAATCGGAAACCGTGCTCCTGGGATTTCCCCTGTATGTTGACGCCATGCCCGGAATCGTGAAGGAATTCATTGAATCTCTCTCTCCCCTGATGGATGAGAAACACGGCCCTGATTTAATCTTCATGGTACAGAGCGGTTTTCCTGAAACACACCACACAAGGTTTATCCAGGCATACCTTCAAAAGCTCTCTTCACGGATAAACTGCCGCTGTATCGGTTGCATCATGAAGGGGGGATGCGAGGGCCTCGAGGTCCAGCCTGCCGGTATGGTTGAAAAAATATTCAGTCTCTTTTATCGAATTGGAAAAGAATTCGGTGAAACCGGTATAATTGACGAAAAGCTCCTGGCAAAGCTGGCATTCCCGGAAAATCTCACATCCGAAAATCTTAAAATGGTCATCCCCTTTGTAAACAGCGCGATGTGGGACGAACGAATGAAAAAGCACGATGCCCTTGAAAAGAGCCGGGATAAACCCTTTGGCACAGACCTGTAATTAAGCAGAGAGGCCGACAGAATGAAAATATGCAATTTAACCTTTGATGAATACCTGAACATGGTCGAGTCTTTCCACGGCAGTGTGGCGCCCGGCATGATAGCAGGGGGGATCATGGTGGATGTTGCCATGAGCAACCTCCCGGAAGGTGAATTCTTTGACGTTATCTGCGAAACACAGCACTGTCTCACAGACGCGGTCCAGATGCTCACCCCATGCACCATAGGCAACGGCTGGCTCAGGATAGTTGATACGGGCCGTTTCGCCCTGATCATGTACAATAAGTACACGGGAGAGGGCGTGCGCGTGTACATTGACAGTGAAAAGCTGCACAGCTGGAGCGAGATAAGGTGCTGGTTCATGCGTGAACGGCCCAAGCATGAGCAGGACACTGACCTGCTCATGAGCCAGTTCAGGGAAGCGGGCCAGGGCTTCTGTTCCTTTACAACGGTGAGGGTGAGGGATGAATATGTTGAAAATGTGAAAAAACACGCATCCCCAACGAGCCTATGCCCGGGCTGCGGCGAGGCCTGCATGGAGAAAGAGGGAACCCTCTGCCCGGCCTGCAGGGGCGAAGTGTCCCTACTGGCCTGATCCTCTACGAAAGGTGCTGCCTTATACCTGCGGTTCAATCACGCGCAGACCCACATTTATTTTCATATATATAGTATTCCAGATCCAGATTGTCACAGAATCAGTCTCGTGGTAAAACTGTTCCAGCACCCATGCCGCGATATTTTCCAGGTCCTCTGATGCCCCGTACATGATATAGTTATTTTCAACGGGCTGCGCCCCTTTCACAAGTATACGGGAATCCATATCCATATCATTGCGGGACAGGAGCAGGCGGTATTCCGCCTCTGACAGTATGAGTTCACACACACCGGCAAAATGCCTCCTGCCTGACCGGTAACTGTCTGAGAGGTCCCACGGGCTCCTGCGCCAGTTCAGTACAAGCCCGGCGTTATCGCAATCTGTACAGGACCAGCGTATATTACAGGGGACATCGGTCAACATTGCTGATATATGGCCGGGACAGTCATTTCCATCAATGACATTCCAGCACTTGAGATTTGTGACATTCTGCTTTCCCGGTGTAAGCGCAGTTACCTCGGCTATAACCGCGCCGGTCCTTTTTACGACTTTCAACTTCCCCGGCGACAGCCCCCGTTTCAGGTGCCCGTTCACAAGATACAGGCTGATATCAGTAATGTAGTCAGCACCCATATCTGTAATGAATACAGGACAGCTGAAAAATTGCAAATACAATAATTCTATTTTAATATCACCGGCAGGTTCTGCAAATTATCTGATTAATATGAGTTGATTGGTAAAGGCAAAAAAATATGCCCCCTCATGGAGGCATAAAAACAATGAGGGGGTAATAAATATATCACAACCAACCGTTCTTGTGAGCCTCGAATTTTAACTTGTCCCTGAAGTCCGGGTGTGCTATGGATATGAGCTGCTTTGCCCGTTCCTCAAGGCTCTTATAGCGCAGATTTGCCACGCCGTGTTCCGTCACCACATACTGTATGTCATTTCTTGATGTTGACACAACTGTATTCGGAGGAAGAGTAGCCATTATTTTTGACTGGAGCCTGCCTTCCTTGTCTTTATAGGTAGAGTTGAGGGACATTATACTTCTGCCGCCCTTTGAATATTTCGAACCCATGACAAAGTTAACCTGTCCACCGGTTCCGCTGTACTGCTTGGTTCCGATAGATTCGGAAGCTGCCTGTCCTGTCAGGTCAAACATGAGCGCGTTATTTATTGAAACCAGGTTGTCATTTTTAGCAATATTTATGGGATTATTCACCCAGCCTATTTCCCTGAAAACATAATCAGTATTATTGTCAATATAGTCATAGAACTCACGGGTCCCCACGCAGAAACCAGCCACAACCTTGTTCGGCATGAAATTCTTTTTCGAGCCGTTAATAACACCGGCCTCAACAAGGTCCATTACAGAGGGGCTGACTACCTCTGTATGCATACCCAGGTTTTTTTTGTCTTTAAGGAGATATCCGATCGCGTTTCCGAGTCCCCCGAATCCGAGCTGTATAGTGGACTCGTCAGGAACCAGGTCGGCGATATATGCTGCTATCTTTCTCTCAACATCAGTAATTGGTATTTCAGGCACCTCGAAAATCGGTTCATGGTTCTCAATTATGCAATCCACCTCGGAAACGTGGATCCTGAAATCCTCACTGTTAAGGCGCGGGATGTTTTTGTTCACTTCCACAATAACCGTGTCCGCCATGCGGATCGATTCATTATCAAGAAAGGATGCGAAAAGTGAACGGCTCATATACCCGTCTTCGTCAGGAGGACATACAGCAGAAGTAACACGGTTAAAACCTATGTGCTGGGTATAATTGGAAGTATCACCGAGATGTATTGGAACATATGAGGCCACTCCCCAGTCCATGCATATCCTTTCCATCGGTCCAACGAATACTGTTTCAAGATGGAAACTCTCACTGTTTTCCGGTTTCATATAATCAAAAAGCGCCATTGCATATCCCATGCTCAGTGTCACGTTGCTTACCTGTCCCGCCCGTTTACTCAGTTCCCTGGAAAAAGCGTACGGGATACTGGTCCCGCCGCTCATTGCGATCTTGTCATTTGACTGGATCAGGGCAGCTGCATCTTCTGCCGTGTAGAGCTTGTCCTCATATTCCTCATGCCATGAGGAATAGTTCTTTTTTGACCTGTTTTTTTTAACAAGGCTGCCTTCTATTGAATACATACGTTTCTCCTTTTAATCAATTGTATAGTTATTCAGGGGCGTAAGTGCAGTTTAATAATAACCGTGAAACCATTTGAGGGCAATCGGCAATAATGTAATTATTCTGAATAAGGAAGTGGAATTTTACCGTGGGGCAAAGTCGCAGAAAGACTGTATGATTTTTTCCTACATTATCATGCAGGGGCAATTATTTTTCAATCCAGCAAATTGCGTACCTGTTGAGTTCCGCATTGTTTTGCAGGTTTAACTTTTCCTTTATCCTCTCCCTGTAGGTAGAGATGGTTTTACTGCTCACTGAAAGCATATCAGCAATGGCACGGTTAGTCATACCCTTGCCGATAAGATTGAATACCTCAAACTCCCGTTCGCTCAGGGCTTCAACCGGCGAGCTACCGGGGCCCGGGTTGCCGCTGATTGAGCGGTCAAGGAAATGGTCAATCATATTGTCACTTATAAATATTTTTCCTGAAAGGACCCTGCGGATCGCATCAATGACCCTGCCTGTTGCTTCACGCTTGGTTATGTAACCGCGCGCACCAGCATTAAAGACCCGGTCCGCGAACACCATCTCCTCATGCATTGAAAGCACAAGTACAGGTATCAAGGGATAGAGTTTCCTGATTTCCCTTGTGAGCTCAATTCCGCAGCTGTCCTTCAATGTAATATCAACAATCAGGAGGTCAGGCATCTCATTCCTGATTTCCCTTATCGTTTCCTGGGCGCTCTCAGCCTGTCCGCAAACGACCAGGTCCTCCTCCTTGTTTATCAGCTGGATGATCCCGTCCCTGAATATCGGGTGGTCTTCAACAATGAATATCCGCGCCTTTTTCACAATTGCAGCCTCATTCTGTCAGCTTTCCCGGTCAAGGGCAACACTCGCCTGAATAACAGTACCGGCAGGTTTTCGTTTTCTTATGCCGAAAGATCCATTGATAATTTCGGCCCTGTATTTCATAATGTCAAGTCCCATTCCCCGGTTAGCATTTTCCTTACGGGTCTCCTGGGAACGGGTAATACCTATCCCGTTATCTTCAACCATAAGTTTCAGGATGCCGCACTCCATTCTCAGGCTGATAATTATCTTTGAAGCAGAAGAGTGCTTTGCCGCATTAAAGGCTGCCTCCTGTGCTATGTAGTAGATATTTGCCGCAATTGCACTGTCATGTATGTTTATGCTGTCATCAAAGGTGAACCTGCAGTCAATCCCGTACATTGAGCGGATAAGTTTTACAAGGTTTGTGATTGCACTTGGAAGACCGGCTGATTCAAGGTCTACAGGACAGAGCCCCCTGGCAAGCCGGTGGGTCTTTGTTATGGCCCTGTTCACCAGCATGGATATCTTGGCTGCTTCATTTGCCTGGGGGATAGACCTGCGTTCAAGTTCCACCTTCAGCACCTCAGCAAGTGCCTCCACTCCTATAAGGTGAGGATTCAGGTCGTCATGGAGGTCCCTGCTGACCTGCCTCCGTATCCTTTCCGATATCTCGATTACTTCCTTTTCAAGGCGCTGCCGTTCGGTCACATCACGGGCAATGACCAGCACTCCCTTTGTTTCATTGTCGATTCTTACAGGATTTGATATTGTTTCAAGCTGTATTATCTGCCCGTCCCTGTTCAGAATATCCATCCTGTTCTTATAGATCCTGTCAGGATTTCTTATCGACCCCTTTTCCAGGGCCTTAATATTGATATAGTCACCCGAGCGGATTATTCGGGAGATATTCATACCCCGGACCTCATCAGAGGGCAAACCAATCATTGAAGAACCGGCACGATTCATATAGCTTATATTCCCGTCCAGGTCCAGTATCATTATTATGTCCCTGGCATTTTCAGCAAGCAGCCTGTATTTCTCCTCGCTGGCCTGCAGTGCCTCCTGTGCGAGTTTACGTTCAGTAATATCGTTAAGGAAGATAAGTACAGCGGGCCGGTTTTCCCATATAATGGTAACGGAATATATTTCCATCCAGCGTATATAATTTGAGGTGTCAATAATTTTGACCGGAAAGGCAGTATGCACCTCAGAGGCACTGAGCCGCTGCCGGTACTCTTCAACAACAATAGGGCGCGAATCTGGGTGCACAAGGTGGAAAAATTTTCTGCCCAGGAGCTGCCTGCTCTCATACCCGGTAATCTCACATATCTTGGGGTTCACGTACCGTACCCGTTCTTCCTGGATAATGGCAATGGCCTCTTTTGTGTTTTCCACAACCAGCCTGTATTTTTCCTCGCTCTCCGCCAGGGCTGACCTGGCGTTTTTTATGTCAGTGAGGTCCGTAAGTGAAGCCACACTCTGCTTTGTGCCGGGGATCAGGGCAATGTTCATCAGAACATTCCGGAAGGTCCCGTCCCTGTACTTCATCCTGAATTCATATGTGCTGGGTACAAGCTGAATATCAATACGCCGCAGCATATGATAATTGTTCAGCCTGGATACATCATCATCAGAGATAAAATCCATCCAGCTCATTATCCCCTCTATCTGATCTCTTGGTAATCCGGACAGCTTCTCACATTCACTGTTCACAAGCGATATGGTGGTATCCTCCTCAATGAAAAACATGGCAGTGCCGGTTGTTTCAAAAATCGTTCGATACCGGTTTTCAGACTCCCTGAGCCTCTCCTCCGCCCTCTTTCGTCTTGTAATATCCCTGAGAAAGGCCTGGATTCCCGGCTTTCCCTGGAAAGGAAAAAAAGTCGATGATATTTCAATATCAATAGTTACACCGTCAAGCCGTACAATTCTGTCTTCGGCTGAAATGTACCTGTATTGATCATTGATAATCTTGTTTATTGCCTTTCGAAGGTTGTTGTGGCTCTCTTCAGGCACAAACTCCCATATGGGTCTGCCTATGAGCTCGCCAGGGTTCTCTGCTCCGAACAGATCGAGTCCGGAGCGGTTGGCAAATATAATTTTTTCGTCAATATATATAAAAATTGAATCAGGGGATGATTCCACGAGCTGACGGAAACAGCTGTCATCCATGAAAAGAGCATCTGGATAATTTAGCCTTGTATCAGGATCCTTCATTATAGATACCGGTATAAACCTGTTTATTAGTGTTTATTAACCCGCGTTTTACGTCAAGACAAAGTTATCAGGTGGCAGCAAAAGACACTTAAAAAATAGATTGCGTTGAAGAACAGGCAAAGGCATGATGCTGTTCATGGACACCGCACTGATCCCCATTCTGCTCTGTATAGCCCTCTCTGCTGCTGCAGCCGGTTCTGTCATATACCATACCTTTTACAATGGCATATCTCCAATGCCAACATCACCCCGCGTACTCAGGGAAATTCTCACTCTTGTCGATACTTTAAAACCTGACAGTGAAATTATTGAGCTTGGATCAGGATGGGGCACAATCACCCTCCCCCTTGCCAGGCGTAATCCGGATTGCAGTGTCAGGGCATTTGAGAATTCACCCGTGCCATGGCTCTGGACAAGGATACTTGGTGGTTTTTTCCGGCATAAAAACCTGACAATTAGGAGATGCGATTTTTTCAGAGAATCCATTGAGAGTTCTGAAATTATAATCTGCTACCTTTCACCCTCAATTATGAAACGGCTTCGCCCGAAACTGGAAGCGGAACTCGCGAATGGAGCATATGTTATCAGCAACACCTTTTCTATTCCGGGCTGGAGGCCGTTCCAGGTCATTACAGTTCCTGATCTCTACCTGAGCAGAATTTATCTATACCGATGGCCCGTTTCTTTTATTAAAGGCGCGGAATTTTACGCATGATACATAAAATCTCATCCGCAAACTGCACAAAAACCATAATTCACAGCTTCACAGTCAATTTCTCTTGACATAGAATCTTCCTGTGTCTACATACCCAACAATTTAATGCGAGGTAAAGCCATGCAGGAGAAAATCAGGGAAATAGCGGCGCGCGTGCGCGAGATGCGGGAAATTATGGAGACTGAGCAGGAGGAGATGGCAAGGCACCTGAACATACCTGTGGAAACCTACAGGGATTATGAAGAAGGGAACGCGGACATACCCGCGAGTGTCCTCTATGAAATATCTCAGAAATTCAATGTTGAGATGGGTGTGCTCCTTACCGGGGAAAATCCACGTATGCATATATATACTGTTACACGCAGCAACCATGGGGTCAGTGTTGAGAGAAGGAAACAGTACCGTTACCAGAACCTTGCTGCGAATTTCATTCACAAGAGGATCGAGCCCTTTCTTGTCACTGTTGATCCAAAGCCGGCAGGCAGCGAAATACACAGGAATTCGCATCCCGGTCAGGAATTCAACTTCCTTATTGAGGGACGGATGAAGATTTACATACACAATAAAGAAATAGTACTGGAGAAGGGAGACTCTATCTATTTCGATTCAGGTTATGACCATGCGATGGAAGCCCTTGACAATGCCCCAGCTACCTTCCTGGCAATAATCCTGTAACTACACATGAAAGAATGAATCCTGGAGAATAATATGTCACTATTGTATAAATTTCTGGACCGGTATGAATTTGATTCCTACGAGGACATGAAGGACAACTTCCATATTAAAATACCGGAAAATTTTAATTTTGCCTATGATGTCGTGGACGTGCTGGCTGAACAAAGTCCGGACAAAACAGCCCTTATCTGGTGTGATGACAATGGCGGAGAAAAAATTATAAGCTTCAGCGAAATGAAGCAGTACAGCGAACGTGCAGCAGCCTGTTTCAGGGATCTGGGCATCAACAGGGGAGACGCGGTCATGCTGATCCTGAAAGGTCGTTATGAATTCTGGTTCTGTCTTCTCGGCCTTCACCGTATAGGTGCCATTGCCATACCAGCGACCCACATGCTTACAGACGGTGATATCGAGTACAGGGTAAAAAGTGCTGACATCAAAATGGTAGTAAGCATCGATAATGAGGAACTAATGGGCCATATTGACAAGGCCCAGGAACGCTGCGACAGCCTGCTCGCTGAAAAAGCCTTTGTCGGCAATTGCTCAAACAGGCAGGGCTGGACTGACATGGGTGCCGCAATTGAAAATGCGCCTTCGGGATTTAAACGCCCTTCAGGCGCAGATGCTGTATCCAATGATGATATATTACTTCTCTATTTCACATCCGGCACGACCGGTTTTCCAAAAATGGTCCAGCATAATTATACATATCCCCTTGGTCATATACTGACTGCCGGTTACTGGCAGAACGTTAAAGACGGCGGTCTCCATTACACGGTCGCAGATACCGGCTGGGCAAAAGCTGTATGGGGTAAAATCTATGGCCAGTGGATATGCGGAAGCAGTGTATTCGTATATGACTATGAGATTTTCAATCCACACAAAATGCTCGAAAAGATTCAGAAATACGGTATTACCACTTTCTGCGCACCTCCGACCGTTTACCGCTTTCTCATCAATGAGGATCTCAGCGGTTATGATCTCTCCAGCCTGAAATACTGTGTTGTTGCAGGGGAGCCTCTTAACCCGGAGGTCTATGATAAATTTCTGTCACACACCGGAATCAGGCTCATGGAGGGGTACGGCCAGACTGAGCTCACGGTTACAATTGCTACTTATCCATGGATGGACCCCAAACCCGGCTCCATGGGAAAACCGTCACCGGGATATTCAATCCTCCTTATCAATACTGATGGGAATCCATGCGAAGAGGGTGAGGAGGGAGAGATCGTGCTTGATGTATCATCATGCAAACCAGTTGGCATGTTTGACGGTTATTTTCGTGACAGTAAAAAAACCGTGGAGACCTGGCATGACAATCTCTACTATACCGGAGATATGGCATGGATGGATGAAGACGGTTTCTTATGGTTCGTGGGCAGGGCCGACGATGTTATAAAGAGTTCAGGCTACAAAATTGGTCCATTTGAGGTGGAAAACGCCCTTATGCAGCACCCTTCAGTTCTCGAATGTGCCATCACTGCTGTGCCTGATCCGGTTAGAGGCCAGGTTGTAAAGGCAACCATACTTCTTAAAAAAGATTTCACCGCATCTGATGATCTTAAAAAGAATATACAGGACCATGTGAAACAAATCACTGCTCCTTATAAATATCCGAGGATTATTGAATTTGTTGATGAACTGCCCAAGACTATCAGCGGTAAAATTCGTCGGGTTGAAATCCGTGACAGGGACACTTCCGATAATCCTGAATGAAAATTATCATATTGGTAATTTTTAGATATCCCCTTATAATAAAGTAACTACAGGGGTCAGAGCTTATTTTACTAAGCCAGGGCTCTGACCCCTGATTTATATTTTCCCAATATTCCCCTGCCAATTTTATCACAATGAGTATACTTCCAATTTCCGTTTATATTTTTCTGTACTTCTCAATTCGTTACCATTATGCAATGCACAATCCTCAAGACATTTGAATTTATGCTCTGACCCCGGAAAAACTTTTAATCCTTCACGCACCCCAGTCGTTACCCATTAAAATCCAATTAAAAGGAGGGTAACATGGCAAGAAAGCTGAGAAATATCGCACAGGGTAACACACACTACTGTTTCTCACACTGCCACGGCAAACGCGATCTCCTTAAAAGCAGGTGGTGCAGCCGTTACATGGTACAGGCCATACAAAAATGCCAGGAAAAATACAATTTTGAACTGATTGCGGCAGAGCCTGTGGGCAACCAGATTAATATTATTATCCGCACACTGGAGGATCAGGAAACAGTTTCACGGATCATGCAGTATATCAAGGCCAGGATAGCTGAAATGTACAACAGATCTACAGAGCAGTCCGGAGCATTCTGGAACGAGCGGTTTTACTCAATCGTTATTGAGGAACAGGATAACCCGGAGCAATATCTACTGGAGCTTCTCTGGAAAATCGGGTATAAACCGGTATTAAAAGGACTCTCACGTGATCCCAGGAAAAATTATATTGGCTTTATCAACTCCTATCTGATAAAAGATTATAAGGCACTGGTAGATATCACACTACACTACTACTTTACATCACTCGGGTATAACTTTGAGGAGTGCGTGGAGAAGTTCCTTTTATTTGAACAAGCCTGTATCCGGCAATTGTGACTGTTTACCTGAAACAGGGGTCAGAGCATTGCAGTAAAAATTATATTCTCCGGATTATATTCCCATGGATTTCCTGAACTTTGCATAAAGAGCCATAGAACTGAAAGCGCGCATTGCTCTTTCCGGTGTAGGATAACAGGCTACCCCTATCTTTTTAAATCCTTCTTGCATGTACTTCAGCTCTTTGCGTGTCCCTCCGTAAAATGACGCGAACACCGGTTTGTCAGGATGTTCTCTCACAATATCTCCAAAAATATCTGCAACATCAAACACGGACTCCGGCATTACAACAAATATAATCAGTATGGCATCCACGTCCTTCTGTTCAATCAGGCACCTGGAAATGTGCTGCATGGTACGAGGAGAACCATGCTGCTCTATTGCTGACCAGATATCCACCGGATTTCTTGCAGGAGCCCACTCAGGCAAAACCTGCCTGAGCTGTGCGAGGGTCTTTTTTTTAAGAGGGGGAAGTCTGACTCCATAGTCTTCAGCTGCATCAGTGGCAATAACACAACCGAGTCCGGTAATGGAGAGTACTCCCATACTGTTCCCCTGTGGAAGAGGAAGATGTTCAAACGCAGACAACAAATCAAAAAATTCCTCTGTATCAATAACCCTTACAAGACCGGTTCTCCGGCACATTGCATTAAAAACAACATCCTCCCCCGCGAGTGACCCTGTATGGGACGCGATTGCCTCAACACCCGCGTCTGTACGCCCTGACTTCAGCACCACAACTGGTTTTCGCTGCGCTGCCTCTGAGGCAATTTCTATGAATCGAGCTCCGTCTGTTACTCCTTCCAGGTACATACCGATAGTTGACGTGGCATCATCCTTAGCCAGGAATTCAAGAATATCTGTTTCATCAACATCCCCCTTGTTCCCGATGCATGCCATTCTGGAAAGTCCGAATGGTTCGCTGTCCCCGATCCATCTTGCCCATCCTGATGAGAAGACCCCGGATTGTCCGAAAAGAGATACTCCGCCAGCCTTAATTTTTTCAAGAGTCACAATCGAAGTAGCAATCCCCGAAGCAGGGCATACAGTGCCGATACTGTTAGGTCCCATAAGACGAACACCACTGGACTTAACAAAATCAGTAAGTTCTTTCTGCTCAGCACTGCCATCGCTTCCGATATCTGAATATCCGCCAGTGCTTATGATAATACTCTTAACTCCCTGTTTTACACAACGTTCTACAGCGCCGGGAACCTGTTCCTTGGGGGTGACGATCATTGCGAGATCCACAGGCTCGGGAATATCAGTGATCCTTTTATAACTTTTCATCCCAAGTATGTCCTGACCAGAGGGATTAACGGGAAAGAGCTTTCCTGTAAAACCGGCCCTCTGGATATTACGTAAAATGATATTACCACCCTTGGCCCTGTTCCTGGAGGCACCGATAAGAGCCACAGACGAAGGTTCAAAAAACGGTAAAAGCCCGGTGCCGTCTCTTTTATATATTTTTTTTATTCTTGGTTTATCGAAAATTATCAGCGCATCCACTGCCACTGCGCCATGCACATGAACAATCAATGGGTTGATATCTACTTCAGCCACATCCATTTTTCTGATGATAAGACGTGAAAGGGATACAATAGCCTGTGCGGCCCTATTTAAATCCACATGCTCTGACCCCCGGTAGCCTTCCAGTAACTCATGTCCTCTCAGACGCCGGATCATATCGCGGGCCAGCTTTAATGAAACAGGTGCAAGCTCAACAACAGTGTCCCTGAACACCTCGGCAAACACCCCGCCAATGCCTGCAAGTACAACAGGACCGAAAACCGGATCTATACGCGCCCCGATAATTAATTCAACACCCTCAGGTGCCATTTTCTGTACGAGCATTGAACACGGATAATCACTGAAGCGCTTTTTCATTTCAGAGACTGCTTTTTTAAGCGCGTCAGCTCCCTGTAGATTCAGGATTACACCACCACTGTCACTCTTGTGAATAATCAAATCCGAACATATCTTGAGCGCAACGGGAAATCCAATTTCACGTGATGCATCGACTGCTTCTCTCGCGTTCTGCACTTCCACCTGTTCAATCACTGAAATGCCGTACTCTGAAAGAATTTTCCTGCTATCCGCTTCATTGAGAACAGTTCTTTTCCCCATGGATTTTTGCACTGTGTCCCCCTCCCCTTTAATCCATTATAAAAAGCCCTGACATCCTGATCATTTCTACCCTACCAGATAATACAATTATATAACATTGTATATATTTATTTTGTTTTTTACGCTCAGTCAAGGAGAAAACAGGGGAATGAATTCATTGACAGAACTCCCCTTTCGTGCGATAGGGGGTACTATTATGGAAATAAAAGATACAGATGCATCGAATCAGGAAGAATACCGTTATGATATCACTAAAGAGGATATCCAGAAACACCCCCTCAGGAGTTACCAGGGTAATATCATTGTCATTGATAAAGAAGAAAACATAAAATCAGCAGTTAAAGCCATAAGAAAACATAAATGTATTGGATTCGATACTGAATCACGGCCCAGTTTCCATAAGGGAGAAAAGCACCCGGTATCCCTTGTACAGATAGCTACTGATAAAGCAGTATACCTGTTCAGGATAAATTTAACAGGGCTCACCCATGAACTTTCCTCCCTCATTGAAGACGAATCAATAACAAAAATCGGCCTGGGCCTTTTAAATGACATGCGGGAACTCCTTGGTGAACGCAGGGAATACCGCGGTTTTCTTGACCTGGAGACAATTGCTGAAAAAAACGGTTTCAAAAAACGGGGGGTCAGAGCACTTGCCGCCCATTTCCTCGGGATCAGGATATCCAAAAGTTCACAGGTCAGCAACTGGGAAAGAAAAGAACTGACAGAAAAACAGATACGATACGCAGCCACAGATGCATGGGTCTGTCTCAGGATATATGACGCTATGAGAAAAGCGCCTGACATTGAACTCTAATATTGCGCCTATCCTGCAATGCCGCAAACTGGAAAATTTGCATTGACTGATAATGAACTGAAAATATATTTGTAGGCTATATTAAAATCTTTATTTGCATGGGAGCCGTTTCATGAGCGATATTGAAAACTGGGAATATGATCAGAAGCTTATATCAGCGAAAGAGGCTGTATCGTCAATAAAATCCGGGGACAAAATTACATACGGGGAATTCGTTCTGTTTCCCGAGGCCCTTGACAGTGCCCTTGCTGAACGAGCCCAGGAGCTCGAAAACGTTGAAATTACGAGTGTTTATTTCACAAAGATCCCGAAGGTTGTAGAGGCTGATCCTGAAAGAAAGCATTTTATTCTGAATGACCACTATTTCGGCCCTCCATCAAGAAGGCTCCACGACAGGAACCTTTGCAACTATATCCCAAACACATATCACCAGGCCCCCCGCGCTGTGAGAAAATATGTTGACCTTGACTATGCTTTTATAACAGCAGGTCCCATGGATCCCAGGGGATTTTTCAACTTCGGCCTCTGCAATTCAGGCACCACCGCAGTAATAAGCAAGGCCAAAAAAATTATTGTAGAGGTTAACAGGAATGTTCCATATTGCCTCGGCGGCAACCAGGAGTCTATACACATCTCGCGTGTTGACGGAATAGTCGAGGGGAACAATCCCGCCCTTCCTGAGCGTGAATTCCTGGAACCAACTGAAGCAGACCGACAAATTGCCGGGCATATTCTTAAAGAGATCGAGGACGGGGCATGTCTCCAGTTCGGTTTCAGCAGGTTCCATAACGCACTTGGTACACTTATAGCAAAATCAGACCTCAAGGACCTGGGCATCCATACCGAACTCCTTGAAGACTACTGTGTTGATATGTATAATTCAGGCAAAGTTACAGGCGCAAGAAAGAACATAGACAAATACAAAATGACGTATACCTTTGCGTATGGCACAAATAAACTTTATGGTTTTCTGCATCATAATCCAACATGTGCATCATATCCTGTAAACTATATAAGTGATCCCCGCATGATCGCGCTGAACGACCGCGTGGTAGCAACCTATAATGCAATCGAAGTGGATTTATTCAGCCAGGTTTCCTCCGAATCTGTAGGCACAGCACAGAAATCCGGGACCGGCGGCCAGCTCGATTTCATATTCGGGGCTTTTGCCTCCCACGGCGGCAAGGGATTTATATGCCTGAACTCCACATATACAGGTCCGGACGGAGAGGTCCGCTCTCGGATTGTTCCGACCCTGCAGCCAGGATCTGTAGTAACAGTACCGCGTTCTATTGTCCATTACGTGGCAACAGAATACGGTACAGCCCAGATGAAGGGGAAATCGACCTGGGAGCGTGCTGAAGCCCTGGTAAATATTGCGCACCCGGATTTTCGCGATGAACTTATAAAAAACGCGGCAGATATGAAAATCTGGCGCAGGTCGAATAAAATTTCATAGTTATAAAAGAGGCGGATTTTTATCCGTCTCTTTTGTCTGTTACAAGGGACGACTCCTTCATAAACAGGCTTATCACGATATTTACAACCGCGAGCGCCACAAATCCCGCCATAAATGGAGTCATTGTTATTGAGTCGGCAGCCTTACGCGCGTCAGCCAGTATCTCAACACTTATATTCCCCAGCAGAGCCATCACTGTTATAAATATTGCACCTGAAACCTGTCCGGAAAGGACTATCAGGCCCTGAGATGTTGACTCAGGCGCGGGATGGCTGACCTCGGCTGCATATTGAAATCCTATTGGATATGCTGCCATAAAAAAGAATCCGAATATGCCGCTCGAAACAAGCAGTGGCACATAACCGCTGAAAAAAGTCAGGCCGGCAAGACCCGGTAACATGCCTGTCATGCACAGTACCAGAAAAATCTTTCTTTTCATTATCCTGTCTGATATTGTCGGGATGATGATCGCCCCTAAAACCCCTGCAACCATCATTATAGCGCCAACATTACCCGCCTCATTACCACCTGCGACAAAACCCTTTGAAGCCAGTATTATATCAATAAATGTTGAGATTGCATTAAACATTCCCAGCCCGATAAAGAACAGGAATAACAGCCTGATCATGTCCGGCTGTGCAAACAGGTGACTGAAACCTTTTTTAACAGAAAAGCGTTCCGCATCTTCAGCGCTGCTGGGCGGAGTCGGGGGACAATCACGGGCAAACAGGATAAACAGTACTCCTGCAGCAATCGAGATATAGCCATATATATAAAGCATCCCACTGACAGCTGCAATGTCAAGAGGACCTGTTGATCCTTCAGACATGAATGACTGCGCCAGGGGCTTTGTAAGTGCCATTGCAAGAATAATACCGACAAACTGGGATAAAGCTACAATACCCGCAACTGTTGCCCGCTCATTCAGCGGAAACCATTCAGCACCTACCTTTGTAATTGAATTCATGATAAAGGGCTGTGCTACAGCCAGAAAAATCTGGGAAACCATAACAATTGTAAAGTCATGAGCGTATGCTCCCCTTAAATAACCGAAAACACTGACAAGTACTGCACCGATTCCGACCCCTATTCTGATCCCGTACCTGTCAATTATAAATGATGCCGGTACAGACACGATTATATAAACAAGCATGAAAGACATTGACAGCATCACAATCCAGAATGCTGACGTTTCATAAAGAACAATACAATCAACAGTAATCGGTGCGAAGGTGATCCAGTTAAGCTGTATTACCCCGTTGAGCAATGCAAAAACAAGAAGCACTACCCAGCGATAACCGTAAACGCGATAAGAATTCTCATCCATTTCAGCCTCCTGATAAATCTGTCATAATTATAATAAGGGGACTTCTAAAAACCACAAATATGATGTCCCCTTGAAGTCGAAGCCCTTTCTCACATTCTGTGAGGCTTCGACATCAGGACATCGTGTGCGTCAGGCATCCCGATTATATGCACAATTTAATGAATCGGGAATAAAACCAGGTGCCTGGGATTAATCAGAAATACATTTAAAAGCAGAGTAAATTCCCGGTATTATATTTGAAACGAAAGCGACCTGTACATCTATCACGGTACAAAGGCAGGATTACCGCATCTGACATCATACAGATTATAATTCTCTACACATTATTTTTATTATGTCAACACTATTACATTTATTATGCCATATAATTTCACAGGTGTGGTGACAACAGGCATCAGGGGATGTGTGCTTTTTTTATTTCAACAGGCTGTTTATGTGACTGTCAATGGTAAACTGAATGAAGTCTTCAATATTTTCACCGCGAAGAATCGTGGTTTTGAGCTTTTTGAAATGTATCAGTCCGTGCAGGTTTCCCCAGACCATTATGGCAAATTTACGTGAATCAATTTCTTTAAAGATACCCTTTTTAATTCCCTCATCAACAGCGTCTACTATAACATCAAGAATCCTGTTCCCGAACTGATCAATCTCATACTTGAAATTTTCAGGAAAGATGATCTCCGGCGCTGAAAGAAAATAGTCCAGGATATCAAAGTAGTCCTTGTGTTCCTGGCTGAAGTTGAAATAGGCATATAACATATTGTTCAGTTTTTGCCTGGGCCCGGACGATTTTTTTGACTTCTTTTTTATATCATCAAATAAATACTGCAGCCCCTCCTCCTGGAGTGCTGCGAATATTTCTTCCTTACTTTTATAATAAAAGTATATGGTACCTACACTTAATTCGGACAGTTTTGCAATTTTGTTAACTGTTGTTGAATTAATTCCTTTTTCAAGGAGCAGGGTTCGTGCAGCATCCAGTATCTGGTTCCGCCTCTGCTCCTTCTCCCGCTCTCTTCTCTCTTTAGCTCCCATTTGTTTACCTTATTGGCTCTTATAGTCTATTTTTTTAATCATATACATGAATTCGAAATAACAGGGAAATCTCAGTTTTTTCTGATTTCCCTGCGATTAATAATTATATAGTTCACCGTCCCGTATTGCCGGGGTCATACCCCGGCAATACGGGCGGATTCCCTGAGTGTATATTCTGAGTGTATGATTCGCAAAGTTAAACAGACTATTTAGTATCAGTCAACAAAATTTATACTTACAGGTCCGCTTCGAACTCGGATTTAACACTGTCTGTCATTATTTTCTCATATAATGCCGGGAAAAACCTGATAATAAGGCTGCTCAATTTTCCTACAGGGGTCAGGACAATTTCTCTTTTCCTTTTTATTACGCCCCTGTACACGGCTTCTGCCACGCTTTCAGGTGTTGCTTCATTTCCAGCAATGGACCGTTTCCCTGTATTCAGGGAACCATTACCGTCAAGTGCTTTTGACTGCAGATTAGTCCTTGTAAAACCAGGGCAGAGCATCATGACATGTACATCACTGAATTTCAATTCTGAACGCAGGCTTTCAAAAAAGCCATGCAGAGCATGCTTGCTTGCGCTGTAACCGGTCCTTCCCAGGAGAGGCGCTATACCTGCTATACTTGTAGTTACCACTATGACTCCCTTTCTTTCAAGCAGGCTTTTTATCGCTGCTTTAGTACAGTACAATGACCCGAAGAAATTTACATCCATAATTTTCTTGTATACTGACATATCCGTTCTGGTAAAGACACTTCTCTGGGTAATACCAGCATTGTTTACAAGAATATCAATTCCCCCGTAAGTCTGGATGACCTGCTCAACTGCGGAAGCGCACTGCTCTTCTATGCTGACATCACATCCAATACCTATCGCTTCAACACCGGATTTCTTCAGTTCTTCAGCCTCCCTAACCGCTTCCTCCCTGTCAAGATCAAGCAATGCAATACGCGATCCCATTGTACCGAATTTTCGTGCAATCGCCGCACCAATTCCGCTTGCCCCTCCTGTTATTACTGCAACTTTTCCGTTAAGGTTTTTGCTGATCATTTTCACACTCCTGAATACAATAGCCCCTGTCAGGCCCTTTGTTATCGTACACCGCAAAATGACACTTTTCAATTTATTAATTGCGGCCCCTGCAATTCCCCTAGTTAACGATCAGTTCAACATCTGTTACCATTGCCTTGTCATGGTCATAGTAAAATGATCCTATCAGGTAAAGGATACCGGCAATTATACCGAATACAGGAACAACCGTCAGAGCAGTCTTCAGGTCAGTCCTGTCCGACACGGCACCTACAAATATCGGGCCCAGGGAACTTCCCAGCAGGTTCTGGCATATCACGCACACACTGTATGACACTGCCCGCAGGCCGGCATGCATAACATCCTGTGTAACCGCGATTGCTCCAGGGCTGAATGCGATACCGGTTGCGCCGCCGATGAGCAGAAGTGTATACTGTGCGGTTCCGGACAGAAAATAAAAGGCCGTAAAGAATATACCAGCGGACAGAAAGGAAGTAATAGCCGGAACGAGTAGCCTCGCCCTGGGCTTTTTCCTTATCCACCTGTCAGTAATATAGCCTCCAACAGGGGTACCCACTACAGCCATGAACATTACAAGTCCGCCCTTAAGCCCTGCCTGTGTCATTGCAAGATTATCAACCCTGTGAAAATATGTAGGGAGCCAGTTCAGGTACGCGATAAGCATAAACGTGTTACCTGCGAAAGCAATATTTGTCAGCATGAGTGACTTCTTTGATGTGAACTCACGCACAATATCCATTTTAGACATTTTACCAGCTTCATTATTCCCTGACGCAGAAGGTTCCCGTGCTGATTTTCCCGTTGTATTACGCTTGACCAGGCTGACAGTCTTATAGTCTTTCACGAAAAAAAAGAGTATCGCAATAAAAAGACCCGGTACAGCCACAACACCAAAAGCATGACGCCACCCGAAATGTGTGGCAATATAGCCCCCGAGCACCATTCCTATAAGCCCGCCAAGGGGGATTGAGGCGTTCCATATACCTATCATCCGTGAACGCCTTTCCTCCGGGTAGAGCGCTGAAATCATGGCTGTGCCGCCGGGAGCATAGCCCGCCTCGCCAATTCCTATTGCGGATCGTGTTGCAATGAGCTGGCTGAAATTTTTTGTTATTGCTGCAGCAGCTGTTGCGAGACTCCAGATTATTGCCATTATTCCAATGCTCTTCTTCCTGCTCCAGCGGTCAATTATTATGGATGCGGGAAAAGTAAAAGCCACAATTGACCAGTATACCACTGAAGTCATCATTCCGCACTGTGTATCAGTAATATGCCATTCAGCCTTTATAAATGGTATGAGTGAAGATACGATCTGTCTGTCAATATAATCGAAAAGATAGAGAAGAAATAGAAGAACAAATACATAGTTCGCGTATCCCTTTGAAACAAGGTAATCGCCTTTATTATTGTCTGTCATACAAGTAACTCCTCGATTCCATGAAGGTCCTCCGTCAATTACCTGTTACATATTCACCGGAAACAGCGAACTGAGACAGAATTTCAAATCCGCCACATATCCAAGCTGTTTTCCGGGAGTAAATTGCCTGGTACATTCACTCTTAATTAATAAGCCTACGGCCGGACCTGTTTAAACCGCTGCTCTTCTGTTACTGAACAATCAGGCATCTCCCGTAACAACAGCAGGCTGGGGACAGATAATAATTTCATGGCATGAAATCAATTCATGCCATGAAAAATATTTTCAATACTAGCCGGCGGAATAACCTCCAAGGTTTGCAAGGGCAACACTTCCGGGACTGATAGTACTCGGATCAACCATGACATTTATGCAGGTGGTTTTGCCTGAAGCAAAAGCCTCTTCGAGTGCGGGCTGGATGTCTTCAATCTTTTCAACATACATTCCCTTTCCACCGAGCGCCTCAACAACCTTGTCATATCGCACTTCACCTATATGGGTGCCGGCTTCAATAGCGTGACCGAGTCGTATCTGCTGACTGTGACGGATCATGCCCCATCCCAGGTCATTGCTGATAACAACAACAATGGGGATATTTTTTCTTATGGCAATTTCAAATTCCATGAAGTTGAAGCCTACAGAACCGTCACCAATTATCAGGAGCACCCGTTTCTCCGGGAAAAGAACTTTAGCTGCATTCGCATAGGGAAGTCCAACAGCAAGACAGCCGTACAGGCCTGAATCCATGTAGTGACCGGGCTTGAGACAGGTTCTCATCATGCCCATCCAGCACTGAGTATCTCCACCGTCAGCTATTACGATGTCATCTTCCCTGTCCATGAACTTGTTAACTTCATTTGCAAGTCTCTGGGGATGCATGGGTATATTGTCACTCTCGGAATTGAGACGGGAAAGAGATTTTGATTCCTCTTCGGGTTTTTTAAGTGCCTCAACCCATTCAGCAAACTTCGGTTTGAATGTATCACTCAGCCCCTTTTCATCAATGAGCCTGTTACATTCTTTAAGAAGTCCCTTGATGTCACTGAATATCGGAAGATCGATCTGCCTGTTTCTTCCCAGCTCTTCAGGAGATATATCAACCTGGATCATTTTAGCGTCTTTTTTGAAAATATCGCCGAATATGTAGTACAGGCTCAGGCGATTACCCAGTACTATTACCAGGTCAGCATTCATGTTAGCGAAAATCGCAGCCCCCGGCCTGATAGCAAGGGAACCCTCAAAACAGAGAGGATGCGTGTCAGGGATGGCCCCCCTGCCCTGTGTTGACGTGAAAGCCGGCATTCCGGTCTTTTCAACAAACTCAACAAGCTCATCAGACGCGTCAGAGAACCAGACTCCGCTGCCGCCGATAACGATCGGCTTTTCAGCTTCTTTAATCATCTCTATCATTTTCGCAGCGCCCGCGTAATCCACAGGCTTGGAATCAACAACAGTTTTGATCTTCTTGACCTTCTCCGGAACAGCCTCTGCATTGAGCACATCCACAGGCAGTTCAACATATACCGGCCCGGGCCGACCTGAAGACGCTGTACGGAATGCCATGTCAATAATTTCCGGAATTCGTTCCGGGTTGGACGCGATAAAGGCTTTCTTTACAAGGGACTCGATAACAGGCATCTGCTGCATATCCTGCAGGTCAAGCTTTTCACGAGAGCTCAATCCTGCCTGGCCCGCGATAAGAACGAGGGGAGCATTTGTCAGCTGCGCGTTCGCGATTGCTGAAAGAGCATTTGTAAATCCCGGTCCTGCAGTAACCATTGCCACGCCCGGCTTTCTCTTTAACCTTCCGTATGCTTCTGCCATATATACAGCAGCCTGTTCATGGCGGGTATCAAAAAGCTCAACATCCGTATTTTCAAGAAACTGATAAATCGGCGTGATATGTCCGCCACTGATTGTAAATATTTTGTCCACTCCCTGATCAACAAGAGCTTCCGCTGCCAGCTGACCTCCGATAATCTTTTCCATGGGTACCCCCTGTATGATTAATAATTTATAATTCCATTAACTGGCCACCTGTAAGGTTTATGGCCTGTCCTGTAATATATGAAGATTCATCTGACGCCAGATAGGCTACCAGGTCCCCTGCTTCATCAATTGTCCCTATTCTTCCCAGGGGAATCGTTTTACACATATCAGCTATCCGGTCATCAACAGTTGAATTAAAAAACTTCGCTTCAAGTTCAAACCTCCATTTTTCAAGGTCTGTCATTATCTGCCCGGGACAGATAGCATTAACCCGGATACCGACCCCGCCAAGTTCCTTTGCCATGACCTTAGTCAGCATGATAACGCCGGCCTTGGCTACTGCATATGCTCCGTTTGCGGTTGGAGGCACCTTGCCCGCCCTTGATGCGGTATTTATGATGCTGCCGGGCTTACCCAGCATCATTGGCAGCACTGCCTTTGACACCCTGAACACCCCGTGCAGGTTCACGTCAACGGTCTTCAGCCAGGCTTCCTCGTCATAAGAATGAACTGCGCTTGGCACACCAAAGGATGCGCCCGCGTTATTGCAGAGAATATCTATATGGCTGAACTTCTCCTTGATCTTATCCACCATGGCAGATACTGACTGCGTATCACAGACATCCACGGGTACTGCAATACACTCAGTCCCATACTCCTGTGAAAGCTCATCAGCAAGAACATACATCTCGTCCCCGCTTCCGAACTTGAAATTATGATCTCCTTCTTCCTTATTCGGGAGATCGGTAATAATGACATTTGATCCTTCAGAAGCCAGTTTCCTGGCAATTCCGTAACCGATACCGGTTTTTCTTCCTGAACCGGTTACCAATGCGGTTTTGCTCTCCAGTTTTTTATCCATGAAAGATTCTCCTGAATTTGAAAAAATATATTAATAATTCTTGCATAATTTAATATAATCTATTTGAATGTCATTTAGTTATTGAATACTATTCATTTTAAGAACATCATTTATCTATTCGAATAATAGTCAATAATAAAATAACTTTTTTTATAACAATTTTTAATTAATAATACTAATTATTATCAGGCATGTAAATGAAGGAAAGATTTGAACTTCAGTATGGATATGTACACTGCATTGGCAGAACAACCTATTCAGCAGGTTTGGTGGACACAGAAGAGGAAGCCAGGGAGTGGGCCACAACCAATACAGGTGACATTCCATTACGTGTAAGGGTCCCGGACAATGATCCAATAAGGACATGCCCTGTTGCACATTGTCCGCTAAAGGCGCAGAGGCCCTGGTTTTCATACAGAAAAATTGAGTCAGAGATGTAACATTTTTGTAAATTTTTTAAATTTTTATTTTTCAGGAGGGTTTATTGTTGACATAAAATAATTAAAAAACAAAACAGTTCAAGAACATTTTGGAAGTCATTTTTATCCGTTCCCGGGTCTGTTTCACTCAATACAACTTCTGGTAATAACCGGGATTTCCCAAATTCCGGATGTACCATAAAACCTCCTTAAACTCCTAAAATGTTAGATACGACAAAAACTATTGATTTTAAACGGTCCTGGAACGGATAAAAATGGAGTCCAGAAAACAGAAAGCGGAGGCAATGCCTCCGCTTTTTTAATTAATATACCTTACCGTTGCAGGGATACTATATCAATAATTCACGCACTTTTCCGGGTTGAAGGATAAATAATTGAAGCGGTAATTGCTATCAGTATGAACGCCAGGGGTCCGAAAGTCATTGTGGATGCTATAACAGAAAGCCTTTCAGGACCAATCCCGGGTGTATAACCGGACAACTGAAGCACAAGTCCCATTACCAGGAAAGATAACGCATTTCCTGTTTTAGTGACAAATGAAATAGTACCGGCAATTTCTTTATCTCTTCTCTGACCGGTCCTTACCTCCTCTTCATCACAGACATCTGTCTGCATCATTGCAGGAACCACGTGTACACAGCCATAGCCGATTCCTATAATCGCGCCTGCGGCATAAACGAGTACGAACGGAGTCCCGCCTGTCATTTTGTACCATAACAGCTGTGTCCCTGCCCAGAAAACCAGGCCCGCACACAGGGTATATTTCTTCCCGATCTTTCTGCATAGGATTCCCCATATCGGCACAGTAAGAGCGCTCGATACGATCACTGAAACAAGCATAAGGGGCATGTCTCCCTCACGTCCTATCCAGTATTTCATGTAATAGAGCACAAATCCCTCGAGAATATTAATTCCTGCGAAGCTTCCCGCGTACACTGTCATTAAACAGACAAAAGACCTGTTCCTGAGCATGCTGAAAAATCCGGTGCAGGAAAAAGTCCCGGCAGGTTCATTCCGGCAAGCCGGATATTCTGAAGTCAGAATAAAAATCAGCAGCGCTGAAAGTGTTATCACAGTACCGGACACAATCCCTGCAACAGTAAACCCCATCGCCTGCACCTGGTATGAATCCGCTATAATCTTTGGCACGGCAGCAGCAGCAAGCCCGAACACAAAGGAAAACAGGACCCGCCAGAAAGTAATGCCTGTCCCGTGTCCGGTTCGTGAAGCGGCCTCACCCACAAAACTGTAGTATGGGCTGTAGTAGGCGGACAAAGCAGTCATAAAAAGAAAAAACAGGAATGCATGGTAAACAGGTGTACTGCCGGTAAACAAAGGCGCGGGGGTCCAGAGCAGAGCGAAGAGTCCCCCGAGAGGCATCGCGGAAAAAAGAAACCAGGGCCTCCATCGCCCCCATCTTGTTTTCAAACCTGCGCCAAGCCTCTCAATCCTTATGTCAGCGTATGCTCCCCATATCCTTCCTGCCATACAGATGGAGCCGGCTGTTGCCGGCTCCATGCGTATAATATCAGTAAGGTAATACAGATACAGTATTGCTGCCACTGTTTTCGCAAGGGTTCCCGGCACCTCTCCTGCACCGTAAACCATCGTTTTATAAACCGGTCTTACAGTATCATGTGCCATCAATCACCTCTGCATGTTTTTTAATTCTTACCTGCGTAGGCAATGGCCTCCACCTCTATCAGCCCTCCCTTGGGAAGGGCCGCAACCTGGTATGCGGCACGTGCGGGGAAATCCCTGGTGAAGAATTCCCCGTACACAGTATTTACCTCAGCGAAATCTCCTATATCCGCCATCAATACTGTTGTTTTTACCACATCTGAATAAGCAAGGCCCGCGCTTTCAAGGATCGCGCCAATATTTTCAAAAACCACACGCGCCTGTTCCGGCGCGGAGTTTCCCTTAAGTTCCATTGTTGCGGGATCAAGCGCCAGTTGACCTGAAATATACAGGTATTCCCCCGCCCTTACCGCCTGAGAATACGGCCCTATAGCAGCAGGCGCCCTGTCTGTAGATATTATCTGTTTCATGTTTTTTCTCCTTTATTGTACAAAAGCGATAGAATCACCGGGTTCAAGAAGCGGGGGATCGATGTTTACCGTATCCGGATATTTAAGGCCTGAGCCGGTATTCAGGAGAACAACCCGTTCATCCTCTTTTATCCATCCCCTCTCCCTCAGCACTGCAGCTGCAGCTATTGCTGCTGCACCTTCAGGACACATAAATAGTCCTTCTGAAGAAGCTGCTATTTTATGGTACTTCAGTATCTCTTTATCATCCACTGCAACTGCACACCCGTCAGTTTTATAAATCGCGTCAAGCACGAGGAAATCTCCCAGGGCCTTTGGTACATTTATCCCGAATGCGACTGTTTCCGAGTTTTCCCAGAAAACCGAATCCTCCCGCTTCTCCTCCCATGCCTTTACAATTGGGGCACAGCCGGAAGACTGCACTGAAACAAGTCTTGGCATTTTACTGCCTATCCATCCCATTTCCTGCAGTTCCTTAAGGCCCTTGTAAATGCCTATGAGTCCTACACCGCCGCCTGTGGGATAAATGATAACATCGGGGACTTTCCAGCCGAACTGTTCTGCGATTTCCAGACCCATTGTCTTCTTTCCCTCTATTCGATACGGCTCTTTCAGGGTAGAGGCGTCATATATGCCGTAATCCTTTACAGCCTTTGCGACAATCTTTCCCGCGTCACTTATGAGCCCATTGACCAGGTAAAGGTACGCCCCGCTCACAGCACATTCCTTTCTTGTGATATTCGGCGCGTCTTTCGGCATTACAATTATCGCGTCTATTCCTGCTGGCGCGCAGTAGGTTGACCAGGCCCCTCCGGCATTGCCGTTTGTGGGCATGGCCAGTTTTTTAACACCCAGTTCCAGTGCCATTGATACGCCTACAGATGCGCCCCTGGCCTTGAAGGAACCTGTCGGGATTATGCCGTCATCCTTTATAAACAGGTTCGGTATTCCGATTTTTTTTCCTGCTTTTCCAGCAGGCAGCATCGGTGTCATACCCTCTCCAAGGGAAATAATATTTTTTTCATCCTTTACCGGAAGAAGTTCACGGTATCTCCACAGGTCCGGATTCCTCGAACTGAGATCCTCCTTCTCAAAAACACTTTTCACAACATCCAGGTCATATTCAACAAGCAGGGGTGACCCGCACGTGCATACCTGTACCGGGCTGTCGTTTCTGTATGTGTTCCCGCATTTCGGGCAATATAAGTTAGTCACAAACATCTGTTTTCTCCTCAATATATTAATAAATATCCATATCCGACAGGCCCCTGCCCCTATTCACTGTACAGAACCACCCGGCTTACCCTTCCAATGTCACGCGAATACCATTTCGCGCCTGCAAAGAAAAGAATAGCGGCTATGAATCCGAAAACCGGTGTGATAAGCAGGGCCTTTTCAAGACCCACATGGTCTGATATATCTCCTATAAGCATTGGTGACCAGGAGTTCCCTAAAAGATGCTGACACACAACACATATCCCGTAGGCCAGGGCCCTGAGTCCGGGGTGTACAACATCCTGTATGGCTGCTGCACCGGGCGCAAGAAAGGCAAGTGAAAATATCCCGAAAAGAAGGATAAAGACCCAGAAGGAACCGCTCTGCGGGAACATGAATGCGCATACAAGCATTGCGGCGGATATAAGTGATGTGATTCCTGACATGATCATCCTGGAATCCTGCCTCACACTGAGCCAGCGGTCAGCCAGGTATCCGCCCAGGGGAGCGCCCACGAGCACCAGCAGTGCGATACCGCCTGTTGCTGTTGAAGCCACCTGCTCATTCATGCCATGAAACCGGTTAAGATATGTAGGGAGCCAGAGCATAATGGGTGTGGAAACTGCCATATTCATTGCAAAGGCAAGATACACGAACCATAATGATGGGATTTTAAAAAGTCCCGCAACATTACTCCACAGTCCCTTAGTGTCAATGGAACTGATGCTGTCCGCCTTGTTTTTTTCATCAGTCAGGGACACTGTTTTGTAATCATGTGTGAACCAGAACGCGATTGCAAGAAGTATACCCGGAATACCCACAAGGCCGAATGCGTGCTGCCACCCGTAATGCATACCAACATAACCGCCCACGAGAAAACCAACACCCGCGCCCACAGGCGCGAACGCGTCCCATATCCCTGTCATTTTAGCGCGTGACTCCTGCGGAAATGAAGCGGCAATTATCGCAACAGCTGCAGGCGCATAACCGGCCTCGCCAAGCCCGGTAAAGGCCCTGGCAACCAGGAGCTGCTCAAAGTTATTTGCAAATGCGCAGGCGATTGTGGCCAGGCTCCAGAAAAGCACCATCAGGGATACCATTTTCCGCCGGCTCCAGCGGTCCACTACAAGGGAAAGGGGAAGGACCATTATTGCCATGAATATTGACACCACAGTCTGCAGGGAACCGAGCTGCATGTCATTTACAGCCCAGGTCTTTTTAATAAAGGGAAACAGGGAAGCTACGATCATGCGGTCCGTGTAGTCAAAAAGATAGCAGAGACAGAGCAGTATGAGTATCACGTAAGCACGTTTCCCTCCGGTCTGGTAGAGATTCACCGGACCGGGTGTATTGCTGTTATTTATCTTTGAAGACATATATTTCTCCTGTCCGTTCAGCTGTCAGCAGCAGCAGGCGATCTCAAGGGGCCAGTCTATGCCCAGCTTTTCAAGGCCCTTGTCAGTTACCAGGTAAATATCCTCGGGCATGTTCCCGAAATATACCAGGTCATTACCGAAACATCCGACTTCAACACAGATTATCATGCCGGGTTTCAGCTCAGTAAGGTCATCAGGTGCAAGCCACGGACCTTCATGGTTCAGGAGCCCGATACCATGTCCCACAAAATCAATGGGCACAGCCTGGTTCCAGTCCTGTCTGTAGGTTTCCTTTTCCGCGAGCTTGAACACATCACAGCCCCTCATGCCCGGAATAATATGCCTTACAGTGTTCAGGTACGCGTCCCTGCCCCACTTTGACAGGTCTTCCATTTTCCGGGGAAGCTTTTTACCAACATAAAATGACCGCTGGAAATCAGTCCAGTAACCCTTGTAGGTAGGCCCGCTGTCAGAAAATCCCTGGTCGCCTTCCTTTATTTCACGATCATAAAAGGGTGTGCATACCAGGCGCCATTTACCCGGCGCATCACTGCCGCACATAAAGAGTGTAAAATTTGTAATGTCAATGGCGTCATACATGTCTTCTTTTATATACTGCTCCCAGAAGGCCCTGTGGATATCACGCTCAAGGTTCCCGGGCTTAATCTGGTTCCATGCAGCTGCCATTACCCGTCCTGTTTTATCGCAGGTCACCCGGTACAGGTCAATTTCCCATGGAGTCTTGACCATGCGCTGTTCCCACACTGCCTTGTCAGCGCTGACAAATTTCGCGTTAGGGAAGGCGGCCTCTATCTCCCTGATCCCATCTATTGATATCTCATAAATATATTCGTGGCCGTATTCAAGCCCTAGCACCTTGTTGTCCAGGTTCAGGCTGATAAGAGTGTCCTTGAGCACATCAATGAACCTCGTGGGCAAACGCCATATTTTTATCTGGCTCCATGTACGCACGTCTTTGATCCAGGTAGTTCTGCGCACACTGTTGCTCAGTACTGATTCTCCAACAAAAACCGGGTCATGTTCCTGAGACACAATAACGCAGTGACGCCACCTGTGGCTGTAACGGATGTTGGATTCTCTGTATCCGCCATAATAGTACTTGTTGTCATATGAGAATAGTATCATTGCGTCAATGCCGTGTTTTGCCAGCATCTTTTTCGCGTTTGCTATTCGGTACTCGAATTCTTCTTTTGGTATATGGGGATAAAAATCCTCTGCCGCAACAGAGTCCTTCCACGCCACACCCTCCTGTACCATTGAATGATCTTCTGATATCATGCTGTCTTTTTTCTCTGACATTTGAGCCAACCTCCTGTCCGAAATTTCAGTTATATTATCCAGGCCCCGTGCCAGGGTCCTGCATCATACTATTGCAAATTTAAGCCGCCCTTGCCCCGAAAGTCAACAATCATTTTTAATTTTTACAATTTATTTTAATATTTACAATATTTTCTGCTTTTTTAATTATATTGCCCCTATAAGTTCTTGACGTCTCAATTATCATTATAATATCCTACCTATTTATAGAGCTAAAACCCTGAACCCGGATAGAAATATTTCATAAAGCAGACAGGAATACCGGAGGAACACTCCCTTGACAGTAGTAAAACGTGAAAATGAAAACCCGATAAATGTGCTCAAGTCCATCAGGCTCACAGGCAAGGACAGGGACATACTTAAAATACTGGAACCTGTTGTTGACGGTATTGCTGAAATTTTCGGTTCAAGCTGCGAGGTTATTCTCCACTCCTTTGAGGACCCGGGGCATTCAGTGTTCAGGATAGCCAATTCTCACATCACTGGAAGAAAAGTAGGCTCTCCAATTACAGACCTTGGCCTCAACGTGCTCATGAAGTCCTTTGAAACAAAACAGGACATAGTGGGGAGTTATTTTACACGCACGGACGATGGAAAGATATTCAAGTCAATAACCATCCTCATACGCAACAGCAGGAACGCTCCAATAGGAATGCTCTGTATAAACATTGACCTTTCCACTGATTTTCTGGGCTTTGTATCGGAATTCACCCCTCCCAATACTGAGAGCAGCCAGACTGTTGAGACCTTTCCCACTGAAATCCCTGACCTCATTCAGAGGTCCATAAGCCAGATACTCAAGGAGATCAACCAGAAGACAGGGGTCTCGCCAACTGAAAAAAACAGGGAAATTATCTATGAGCTCTCCCGCAAGGGCATATTTGATATTAAGGGAGCTGTAGATATTGTGGCAGCCCAGATGGGGGTATCCAAGTTCACCATATACCATTACATACGTGAGCTGAAAGCGAAATAGACCCGACTTTTATCAGAACCTGACACCCATGACTGAATGCGTGACTTTGCCGTCCAGGACAGTCCTCTTGTACAGAAATTTAAGAATCGAGAACTTTGAAAACCCGGTCTCCTGCTCCCTTTCATAGTTCCAGAGTATACCCCAGAGGCTTCCCCACGACTCATACCCTCGCTCCGGTCTGCTTACTTTAATGTATGGTATACCCATCAGGAGCAACTGCCTGTCGCTACCCAGGTCCGGCCTGTAGTTCCGGTACCATAGTCCTCCGAGCAGCCACATATGGAACCGCCTGTCCTGGTCATGTTCAACATATGAGAGAAGCGGGGGCATGAGAAGAGACCAGCGGTCCTTTTCCGCCCTGTAAAACCAGACCGGGAAAAGACTGTGTGTCCGGGTCCCGTATCGAAGGCGGTTCCTGTAAAGAGAGAGAAGAGCGGTGAACTCATAATCTTCAATCATCCGGTAATTCCTGTAACGCGCGAGCAGTCCGTAAAACAGCCTGAAGCTGGCCACCTCCGGAGAAACCTCATATTCGATGCTGCCGAGAAGAAATCGCACCCTTGTCCGGTTGTATTCCTGATAGCGCCGCAGGTCAAAGAGCAGGAGAAAATTTGTCCTGCTGTATACAGGGCCCCTGTGCCAGTACAGGCCTGCTGCAAAACGCGTCCTGCTTTCCGGCGCATCCCATGAGAAATAGAGAGGCATGAGATGGAAAGAACGCTCACCTGTGGAGGCGTCCCTGCTCTTCCAGGCCATGAGATTGAGCGACCTGGACAGTCCCCTGTCCCTGTCCCACGAGGAGTAGAAAAGGGGAAAGATATACCGGTAACCGCTGCTTCCGCTCCTTCCCGCGTACAGGGGAAACAGCCAGAAACGTGATCCCAGGCCAGGTGATTCCCTTTTCCAGTCAATAATGCCCAGGAGATTAAGGTGTCGTTCCTGCCCTTTTTTGCTGTAGTTAAACAGGGGAATTACCGGTATGCTCAGCCAGGACCGTTGCCGGCCGGCGCTGTAAATATGAAAAGGGCTGATGGAAAAGGCGCTGAGGGTTTTCCCGCTCTCCTCATCAAAGGATGAACGATGAAAAAACAGCGGGCTTATTACCTTACGGGTTGCCACACCCTGTCTCAGCCGGTATTTGCTCCATACGATGGGAAATAGCCGCCAGCCGCGCTTTTCCGGCGAGCTGTACCAGTTAACCAGGGGCCAGAGCACTGTACGCTCATGCATCTGCTTTTCCGCGTCATATTCATCCCAGTAAAGGTTGAGGAGATATCCCCGGGCGTATGACGCCCTCTGCCTCTGCATGCCGTAGAAAGGGAAAAACACCAGATATTCGGTCTCTCCCGACCTGTAGGAGATGTAATTCAGGAAATAAGAGATCTTGTCCTTTGACCCCTCATCCCAGGTAAACCATGAAAGTGGCAGCAGCCTGAAGTGCCGCTTCGAGTCAGCGTGTTCAAATGCGACCATACCGAAAAGCAGTTTCCACCCCCAGAAAAAGCGTGAATTTTCCCTGGACACGGTCTTTGTTTTTACGATACGCGGCTCCAGCTCAGGTTCGGTTTCCTTCTCTCCACCGGGATTCTCTACTTCACCTTCCATCCCGGGCTGGTCCATTAACCGTGCCGATTTTCTGCGGCCAAGGGTAACACGGGTGGAAAAACTGAAAATATCATACATCCAGGATATTTCCGTATCAATGTAGCGTCCCGCCTCACTGCGCCCGGTCCCGAATGATATCTGCGGGGCCGGCCCGGACAGCACGCTCCGCGAATAACCGGTGATATTCACATAAAGGTATTTTCCGGCAGTCCGGTACTCAAGGTAAAAGGGCAGAAAGATGGTGGATTCCACTGCGCTGTCCTTCCAGTAATAGTAGAGCGGCATCCACAGGCTGGTTTTTTTACCGCTGGTCCTGTCCACACTTTTATACCGGATAAAAGCGTAGAGTCCGGCCTCCCTTTCAGGAGACCAGTAATGGTACTGGATCGGGAAAAGTCCGAAGGAGAGCCCCTCCTTTTCCGTCCATCCTGAGGGACGCACATAAAGGGGGAAATACACGCGGTAACCTGAATCGCCACACCTGTGAAAGATAAAGGGAACGAACCAGAAGCGTGACAACGCTCCGTCAGGACCCCTCTGCCAGTCAAAAAGTACAAGGGCGTTTCTGTCAACAGCGCCTGACGCATGCCTGTGGGAAGCGAATAAAAGCGGAACAGCAGGCACCCATAAACGTCTTTCTGTCGCGCCCGGGCTGTTGCCCCGCATTTCAATGGACCTGCTGAAACGCCACAGTGGCGTGATAACAACCCTGCTGCTGCTTCCGGGAGTGGAAACATTACTGTAATACCAGAGCGGGAACAGGCTGTTCATTACACGCTGCCGCCCGTCTCTCCTGTAATGACTGGACCAGTACACGGGAAATACGTGGAAGGCGCCCCTGTTGTATTTCAGATACCTGGAGCGCCACACATTCAAAAAAAGTGTCTTCCTGTATGAGCTGTTCCTGGAGTGATAATAGACAGGCCCGAAAAATGTGCTGGAATACTGGTCCCTGTTACTGAAAAAAACGGGGAATATATGCACGCGGCGTTCCCCTGTACGCTTATTGCTGCTCCACCATACGGGCCCGACAAGGTTTTGCTTCAACCCGGGCTCGCGGTGCGCGTAATAGGGAATTCCGAGCCAGGTCCTCTCATTTTCATTCTGCCAGCTGAAATAGAAGGGCGGCACAACATGCCTGTAGGACCCCTTTTTATTCATGTAGAAGGGCAAAAACCAGAACCGGTTAAGATCCCCTTTACTGTTCCGTTTCCAGTCAAGGAGCCAGAATATATTAGTATGGGTATCACCCCTGATCGAGGAATGGTACACAAGCGGGACCAGGGGGACCCACCATCTTGTCCTCTTTTCAGAGCCGGGCGGTCCCCTCCATCGGGAAAGGCAGTACAGGGGGGAGATAAAAGTCCGGGAACTCGCTGTGCCCGCGGCGTACCGGTATTCCGTACTGTCCGAATATAGAAGAGGGGTCACATAAAGGGAGCGGTCCCTCCCCCTTTCAGGGTTCCGAGAGGAAAGATGATAAAACAGGGGTATAAGGAGGTAACTCTTCCGGTCCCTGTTATGTTTCCGCCCCCACCAGTAGATGTACGCGATAGAACGCAGGTCACTGCTGCGGCCTGTACGCGAAAAATAAAGTGGGGTCACTCTCTTTTTCCTGTTGTCAATACGGCTGTCCATGCTGTACCAGAAAGGAAACACCCGGAGGGAACTGTACCTGGGATAATCCGTGTATTTAAAAAACCAGAATACCATGAGGGAATAATGTTCCGGCCATTTTTCCATCTCTATTACAAAGGCGTTTACTGGATACTTGCGTTCCTTCTCGCTCCCGAAGACCTTTTTATTGTCCTCCTTAAGGTCAGACCAGTCTTCAGCCTTAAGGCCGGACACGGGGAGCATTATTGAGCACGAAACCAGTATTGCGGTGAATATGAATCGTTTCAATTCCCTTCCTTTTTTTGATATATTAACAGGTCAGTATGGGTATGCGATTACAGACCGAAATGCACGTTCAGGATCATGCATACCAGTTTTACTGAAAAATAACCAATCAGTATAAAAAGAAGAAAAATCAGCACTGTGTTTGCCCGGTAGAGAAACTTTTCTGAAAGCCCCTTCTGGACCCGATGCAGGATTGAGGCGATGAGAACAAGGTAGCCTCCAAGGCCCATGCAGCCGGAAATAATAAATATGGTCTTTATCCCTGCGGTCACATGTTCGAAAATACCAAGGTCAAGGTAAAGTTTGAAACCCACGATCCACCAGATGATCATGCCCGGGTTGCTTATGGCTATGGAGAAACCGGTCAGGAAGGAGAGCCTTTTCCTGTATTCAACCCTGCTCTCCTTATACTCCATGTAATGCCTTTCCCTGATTGATTTATATAACAGAAATGAAAGTATGACAATTCCAAGAGAATATATGGCGATCTGGCAGTCCTTGTGCATGAGGAAGCTTCCGAATCCGAACAGGGTAAGGAAGCCGTAAAGAAGGTCAGAAGAGGCTGACCCTGCAGCAGTGGCTATTGCCGGCTTAATATGCCCGTTAATGGACTTCTTTATAACCTCGAGCTGAACAGCGCCTACAGGGATCGATGATATCAGCCCCAGGACCATTCCATAAAGTACAGTCAGAACGATTTTTCCGATGATATAAGATTCCATTTTACACACACTTTAATACAGACTCGCCCGGTAGTTAAAAAAGAGGCGAAATCCGGCCCGTCTGTAAAGGCGGGAGAATAGGGGATAATCATAATACAGTCACTGAAAAGTCAATGATTTAACTGAATACGGAAAGCCAGCCGGTATTTCCCGAGCAGGACAGATTAATCCCTTAATTACGGATTCAGATAAATTATTTTGTTGACAATTCAATTTGTAAAGCACTTTTAATTTTTAACCTTATTCCACCTGGAGGAGAATATATGCCGAAAAGGGATGACATAAATAAAATTCTGATTATTGGTTCAGGACCAATTATAATCGGACAGGCGTGCGAGTTTGATTACTCAGGCACCCAGGCCTGCAAGGCTCTTAGAAAACTTGGATATACGATCGTGCTTGTTAACTCAAACCCTGCAACCATTATGACAGATCCGGGTATGGCTGACTGTACATATATAGAACCGCTTAATATTGAATCACTGAAAAAAATAATTGAAAAGGAAAGACCTGACGCACTCCTCCCCAACCTGGGAGGCCAGACCGGCCTGAACCTCTCATCTGAGCTGTCAAAGGAGGGCATACTTGAACAGTACAATGTCAGGATAATCGGGGTGGAAGCTGACGCAATAGAACGGGGCGAAGACAGGATCGCCTTCAAAGAGACCATGAACCAGCTCAATATTGACATGCCCAGGAGCGACCCGGCCCACAGCATTAAAGAGGCCGAAAAAATCGCTGAAGAACTTGGTTACCCGGTTGTTGTAAGACCGGCATACACAATGGGCGGCACCGGCGGGGGCATGGTCTACAACCTGGAGGAGCTGCGGGAGGTGGCCGCGCGCGGGCTTTCAGTGAGCATAGTCAACCAGGTCCTCATAGAGGAATCCGTGCTCGGCTGGGAGGAGCTGGAACTGGAGGTTGTCCGTGACGCGAAAAACCAGATAATCACTGTCTGTTTTATCGAGAATGTTGACGCCATGGGTGTCCATACCGGGGACTCTTTCTGTACAGCCCCGATGCTTACAATTGACGAGGAGTTGCAGAAACGTCTCCAGAAATATTCCTATGACATAGTTGAGGCCATACAGGTGATCGGGGGCACAAATATTCAGTTCGCCCATAATCCTGAAACCGGCAGGGTAGTTGTAATAGAGATCAATCCCAGGACATCCCGCTCATCCGCACTTGCGTCAAAAGCGACCGGGTTCCCCATTGCATTCGTATCTTCACTCTTGGCATGCGGGCTTACGCTTGACGAAATCCCCTACTGGCGGGACGGCACCCTTGATAAATATTCTCCTTCAGGTGACTATGTTGTTGTAAAGTTCGCGCGCTGGGACTTTGCTAAATTTGAAGGGGTCAGGGACGAACTCGGGACCCAGATGCGCGCTGTGGGAGAGGCAATGAGTATTGGAAAATCCTACAAGGAGGCATTCCAGAAGGCAATCCGCTCAATGGAAACCGGACGATACGGGCTCGGATTTGTGAAAAATTTCAACTCCCTCAGCCTTGAGGAACTCATCAGGCTGGCAAGCACACCTACAAGCGAACGCCATTTCATACTGTACGAGGCACTTCGAAAGGGTGCTGACATTGACCTCCTTCATGACCGTACCCACATAAAAAAATGGTTCATCGAACAGATGAAGGAGCTTGTTGACCTGGAAGAAAAAATAATCTCATACCGGGGGAAAAACCTTCCAGGAGACCTGCTGGAACAGGCCAAGAAGGACGGTTTCTCTGACAGGTATATTGCCATGATCACTGACAACACAGAGGAGAACATAAGGATTCAGCGTACCGGACTCGGCATTGTAGAAAAATGGGACGCTGTTCCGGTCAGCGGCGTGGAAAATGCGGCCTACTACTATTCCACCTATATTACCAGTGACACGGTCAAGGTCTCCTCCAACAGGAAGGTCATGGTACTGGGAGGCGGGCCGAACCGTATCGGCCAGGGTATCGAATTCGATTACTGCTGCGTGCATGCGGCATTCGCGCTCAGGCACGAGGAGTATGAATCAATCATGATAAACTGCAACCCTGAAACTGTTTCAACAGACTATGATACCTCAGACAAGCTCTACTTTGAGCCCCTGACTGTTGAAGACGTGCTGAGCATACACGAAAAGGAAAAACCCATGGGGGTCATTGTGCAGTTCGGCGGGCAGACACCCCTTAATATAGCTTCTGATCTCATGAAAGCGGGCGTAAATATAATCGGCACATCCCCGGAGTCCATTGACCTTGCAGAGGACAGGGACCGTTTCAGGCAGATAATGAAGCGCCTTGACATACCTCAGCCCGAGTCAGGCATGGCCAGCACACTTGAAGAGGCGATAGAGATAGGTGAACAGATCGGCTATCCCCTGATGGTAAGGCCCTCATACGTACTTGGCGGCAGGGCAATGGAGGTCATCCACTACAGGGAAATGCTCAAGCGTTACGTGCAGGCGGCTGTTGACGTCTCCCCGGAGCGCCCCATACTTATTGATAAATTCCTGGTAAACGCGATCGAGGCTGAGGCTGACGCTATCTGTGACGGTAAAGACGCGTTTGTGCCGGCGGTAATGGAACATATTGAGCTCGCGGGCATACATTCCGGAGACTCCGCATGCGTGATACCATCGGTAAGCATCCCTGAGAAACATATCAGGACAATTGAGGAGTATACGAAAAAAATCGCTGTCGAACTCAACGTGGTCGGGCTCATGAACATACAGTATGCCATAGCAGACGATACAGTATATATACTGGAGGCAAACCCTCGCGCCTCCCGTACAGTACCCCTGGTCTCAAAGGTATGCAACATATCCATGGCGCGTGTTGCCACGCAGATAATGCTCGGCAAAACACTTAAAGAACTGGACCTTGTCAACAGGGAGATAAAGCATTTCGGGGTAAAGGAGTCAGTTTTTCCCTTTAACATGTTCCCGGAGGTCGATCCGCTTCTCGGACCTGAAATGCGTTCAACAGGAGAGGTACTCGGTATTGCTGACTCCTTCGGCATGGCCTTTGCAAAGTCCCAGGAAGCTGCAAAGCAGACACTGCCCCTTCAGGGTAACGTGCTTCTCACAGTAAATGAAAAGGACCGCGGAAAAGCGCTTGAGGTTGCCAGGGAATTCACTTCACTCGGTTTTCATGTGATAGCCACGGAGGGCACCAGCAGGTACCTGTCTGAAAACGGGATTGAATCAGAGCCGATACTCAAGCTCTACCAGGGCCGGCCCAACATCATTGATAAAATCAAGAACAACGAGATTCACCTCATAATCAACACGCCCTCAGGCGAACAGGCGGAATATGATGATTCATATATACGCAAGGCCGCTATCAAGTACAAGCTCCCCTATATTACCACAATGGCCGCTGCAATCGCAGCGTCAAAGGGGATCAGGGCGAAACAGTCAGGCTCATCAAAACTCTGCTCTCTTCAGGAGTATCACAGGGACATAGTGTAGAGACTTTTACTTCAAAACCATAAAAAAACCCTGCTGGCAACACTGCTCAGCAGGGTTTTTTATTTAACCCGCTCCGTGATCGCGGGTTCTGAAGTCATTTATATCTGTGAATCCTTTCCTTCCCAGTATTTTTTCCTGAGTTCCTTCTTCAGGGTCTTGCCCACAAAAGAACGCGGGATCTGGTCTATGAAATCAACAGACTTCGGCGCCTTGTATCCGGCAAGGTCTTTCCTGCACTCTTCAATTATTTCATCCCCGGTCATGGAACTCCCCGGTTTGAGCACAACAATAGCCTTTACAGCCTCGCCCCACTTCTCATCAGGGACC
>Ga0272441_10002256_pt1 | contig 39453 bp, 36 predicted proteins | sample SSMProp6N_FD_193582 | JGI IMG/M metagenome (GOLD analysis project Ga0272441, IMG submission 193582) | Marine sediment archaeal communities from Little Sippewissett salt marsh, Falmouth, MA, United States - SSM-Prop-6N | ecosystem: Environmental > Aquatic > Marine > Wetlands > Sediment ... | reverse complement strand
CGGTACCCGTCTTTCCCAGCACCACCGGTCTGCGGACTTCTCGGGCTGGGGGGCGGCTTACGGAATGCCCGCTCACCCGGTCGATGGCAACAACGTTCTCGACGTCCACGCGGCTGCGGTCGAGGCCGTTGCCAAGTGCCGTGAGGGACGCGGCCCCGCAATGATTCTGGCCGAGACCTTCAGGATGGGAGGACACGCCACGCACGACGAGCGAGAGGCCAGGCAGATGATGGACCCGGGCTTGTTCCAGGAGTGGGGACGGCGGGACCCGGTCGGACAGTACGAGGAGTATCTCGCGCACCTGGGAAGGCCACTCGCACCATTGGGATACGAAGGGCCGGGCCCGACGGCTGATCCGGTCGAATGGAATCGCTCGCTCATGCGGACCATCGAGGCGGAAGCGCTTCAGGAAGTGGAGGCGGCCGAGGCCGAGGCGCTGCAGAGCCGGGAGGCGTCAGTACCCGTGCCGGGTCCCGACGAAGATCTGGAGTGCTACGGCTGAAGTCGCTCGCGAGCCGTGTGAATCAGACCGCTGAGTGTTGAACCGTCCTCGGGCAGGATGGAGTAGGACAACTGACGGAACCAACTACCCATGCCTCCCGCCCTGAGGGCCTTGAGCACCCGACTGGCGACACGGCGTGTCGCACCCCCACCACCTTCGGGCACGCCGATCAGAATCAAGTCGTCCACGTATCGAGCGATCAGGTCATACTCCCGCAGTTCCGCTCGGGCGGTGGCAACGGCCCGCTGCAACCCGACGAGGTCGGGAGGGGATATCTCGAGGACGAGCAGGCCGAATCCACGACCGTACCTCCGGCACCGCTTCAGCTCGGCCCCAGCCAGGGCGTCGAACCCCTCCCTGTTGTAGATGCCCGTGAACGGATCCCGATAGGGAAGGAAGCGCACTCCGTGGGTCAGTTGCCGACCCACTCGCAGGGCGTGCTGGAATCGCGACTGTCCCGTTCGCCCACGCAGTTCACGAAGACCGGCGGCCGTGCTCGCCGCGTGTTGGAAGCTCTCCATGAGCACGCTCAGGCGATCAGCCGTGGGTGCCCGACGAACTTGCTGCCAATCAGCCTGCAGTCTCCAGAGCATTCCCTCCAGCTCGGCCGCCGCCCCTTCGATAGCTACTTCAGGGTCCGCGGACTCGAGTGCCGGGAAGTCCTGAGGTGGTCGTCGGCTCGGTCGAGTGCCGCCAAGCGCTATGATCAGCGTCCCCAGACGATCCACCGAGCCCTTCAAGACGGAAACGAGACGGTCCAGGTCGGCCCCGCCATTGCCGTCCAGTACGCCTTTCCAGCGTTGGGCCGCTTCCCAGACCCCGGCGTCCAGATCTCGGCTGGCCGTCACCACATCTCGTGGCGCCGGGCGCGCACGGGGCGTGTCGTGGTCGGAAGGCCAATCCGCCGACCGGGTGGAGCCGTCCACTTGCTCGACGCTGAGGGCCAGGGCCTCGAGCGCTTCAGCGAAACGCTGCGCTCGTGCACGGATCTCAGCGAGTGTCTCCGGGCATGGCTGCTCGCGAAACGACCGCCAGTCCTTGCGAAGCCGGCGGAGCTGTCGCTCGAGGCCCCGAAGTCGGGCCAACAGCCTGTATCCGTCCGCCGACTCGCTCATGTCTCAGACTTTCCCGGTGAAGCGTAGTGCAACTGAACAGCGCAAAATGGACCAAGCGAACAGCCAGATCGGCCGCACGCACGGACCTCGCCAGTGCTGGTGCATTCTCCGTGCCCGCAGCTTCCGGCGCCGGCCCGCGCCGGTTGACGTTGCGCGGCCTGAATGTAGCTTGGGCGACTCGACATCGGCTTCACCTGAATCCGGACTCCGACTTTGCTGCGAATTACCGTCCTGGGAACCTCATCCTCGCGTCCCACCGTTCGCCGCAACGTGTCGAGCGTGGCCGTGCAGAGAGAAGGGGAGATGTTCCTCTTCGACTGCGGGGAGGGCACGCAGCGGCAAATGATGAAATTCGGTGTCGGATTCGGAGTTCGTGAGATCTTCATCTCCCACCTGCACGCCGACCATTATCTCGGTCTGCCGGGGCTCCTTCGGACCATGAGTCTCCAGGGGCGCGAGCACGAACTGGTGGTGTGGGGCGGCACGGGCACCGAGGTGACACTGCGGTCGGCGATCGAGCTTGGCGGCGATCGACTTCAGTTTCCGGTCGCGGTGCGCGAGCTTCCGGCAACCGAGGCCGTGCGCTACGACGGATTCGAGATCCGTGCTTTTCCGGTCGAGCACACTCCGGGCTCCGTGGGTCTGGCGCTGGTGGAGGACGAGCGACTGGGCCGCTTCGACGTGGAGAAGGCAAGGGAGCTGGGCGTTGTCGAGGGGCCGGCATTCGGCCGGCTGCACCGGGGCGAGGACATTCGCCTCGAGAGCGGGACCGTGGTGAGGGCCGAGGACGTTGTGGGACCGACCAGACCGGGGAGGACATTCGTGTTCTCGGGCGACACCCGGCCATGTGCGTCCACGGTGGAGGCTGCTCGCGGGGCGGACCTGCTCCTCCACGAGGCCACCTTCTCGGAGGATGAGTTGGTCCGGGCGCGGGAAACGCGCCACTCGACTGCGAGGGAAGCCGCGTCGGTCGCCAGACAGGCCGGAGTGCGGAAGCTGGTCATCACGCACTTCAGTGCCCGGTATTCCGAGCAGGCCTATCGACTCCTGAAGGAGGCCGAGACGGTCCGACCGGCTGTGGCAGCCGAAGACGGACTGTGCCTTGAAGTGCCGTTCGCCGACGAGGTAGCAGGGAGCGGCGGATGATCGACTTGCGGGTTCCCGGGGACAAGTCGGTCGCACATCGGTTCCTCATCCTGGCCACTCTTGCCGACGGTGAGTCAAATTTCTCTGGCGTGCCCGCATCTCTCGACGTGGGCAGCACGATCGCCTGTCTCCGTGAGTTGGGGGCCACGGTCGAGGACCGGGGACGGGGGGAGTTCCGGGTGGCCGGCCCCTCGTCCTGGCGGTCGCCCACCAAACCTCTCGATTGCGGCAACAGCGGTACCACGGCGCGGCTTCTCACAGGGCTGATCGCCGGCCTCGGCATCGAGGCTGAGTTGACGGGGGACAGTTCGCTCTTGCTTCGACCGATGGACCGAATCGTGTATCCGCTGCAGGCGATGGGGGCCAAACTGAGCTTCGTCGACAGGCCGGATCGCCTTCCAGTGCGGCTGGAGGGGCGGTCGAGCGGGGGACTTCGGACTCTCAGGTATCGGCCGCGCGTGTCCTCGGCACAGGTGAGGGCCGCACTCCTTCTGGCGGCGCTTGCCGGACGCACAGATCTCGAGATTCTGGATCGACTTCGGCCCCGGGATCATACGGAGAGAATCCTCCGCGCCATGGGCGCCCCGGTCATTTCGGAGGGCCAGGCGTCGGGCGAGCGAATTCGATTCCCTGGCGCCAGCTGGGACCGGGGTCTCCAGCCGATCAATGCGAAGGTGCCTGGAGATCTGTCGTCGGCCGCATTCCTGGTGGTGGCGGCATTGCTCACCCGAACGCCCGTGAGAATCCGAGAGATCGGCGCGAATCCGACTCGCACGGGTTTTCTTCGTGTTCTTGCCGAGATGGGGGCGCAGGTGGACCTGACGGAGACCGGCGCACAGGCGGGGGAGCCCGTTGGAGACCTCTCGGTGGAGGCCTCGGCGCTGCGTCCTTTCGTGGTGGACGAGAGCCTGGTTCCTCAGTTGATCGATGAGATACCGGCGCTCGTTGTCCTCGCCAGTCGGGTGGAGGGAGTTTCGGTCATTCGAGGAGCGAGCGAGCTTCGCGTCAAGGAGAGCGATCGACTTGCGCTGCTCGTGTCGAATCTCCGGGCGCTTGGCGTCGGGTGCGAGGAGCTGTCGGACGGCCTTCGGGTTCACGGCTCATCGGCTCCCCTCAACGGGGTCGTGCGAACGGAAGGAGACCATCGGATTGCCATGGCGTTCGGCGCTCTCGGAGTGGCGCCCGGCTGCGCCATCACCGTGGACAACGTCGAGTGTGTCGACGTGTCGTTTCCCGGCTTCTGGGAGACGCTGACCGAGGTAACCTCGGGCGAGGATATGCAGTGAGCGACCTCACCATTGCGATCGATGGCCCGGCCGCATCGGGCAAGAGCACGACCGCGGCCCGTGTCGCCCGGGCCCTTGGCTACAACCATCTCAACTCCGGTTTGCTGTACAGGAGCATCACCTGGGCAGCGATAGAGGATGACTGGCCGTCCGACGAGGCAGGATTCAACAGAAGACTGGCTGCGCTCCACCTGGAGTTGGAACGGGCCGGGTCGGGATACCGGGTGCTGGTGAACGGCGCGGATCCCGGAGTAAACCTCGTGTCTCCCCGGACGTCGGCTCGGGTTTCGGAAGTTTCGGCGAGGCCGGCGGTCCGAGACAGGGCGCTGAGCCTGCTCAGGGCAGAGGGCGGTCGGGGCGGAGTGGTATGTGATGGGAGAGACATAGGAACCGTGGTATTCCCCGATGCGGAACTCAAGATATTCCTGGTGGCTTCCGCCGAGGAGCGGGGACGGCGGCGCCTTCTGGACCACGGTATGGAGGCGACGGACGAAGCGGTGAAGCAGGAAGCGGCCCTGCTCGCGGCGAGGGACGCGGCGGACTCGAGTCGGTCCGTGGCTCCGTTGCGTCAGGCGTCGGACGCAGTCCAGGTCGATACCACGGAGATGAGTGCCGGCGAGGTCGTTCGGCAAATCGTTTCGTTGGCCCTGGATCGCGGAGCGACCCTTGGTTGACGCATTCCCGCGCGGTATCTACCTTTCTGTGCTATTGTTCGCAGATCGACAACGATGACTTCAACCCCTGAGCGCGCCCATCGACGGATCGGCTGGCAGGCAGAGCGGTTTCGCTTTCCTGCCGCTTGTTTTTGAAATCCGGGGCGGACGCCAAATTCGAATGGTACACACCGAATGAGTATGAAGGACGAGCAGATCGCCGCTGACGAGAGCCCGGTCGAAGACCTGGACCCCACCTCCCCCACCGATACTCCGGTCGAAGCAGACCCGATTGAGGATTCCCTGGAAGGCGAGGCTGCGGTGACCCCCGAGGAGACTTCGGTCTCCGATGAGATCGAGGTCGAGGTGGCATCTCCTGCACCCGACGCCGACATCGACGCATCCGCTGGTGAGGGTTCCGAGGACGAAGCCGAGGGCCCGACCGAGGAGGTCGATACCACCGAAACCCCTGCCACACGCGCGTCGGCCGACGATGGAGTGGTCGACGAGGAGGCAGGCTGGACGACGGTCGCCTACGGGATGGCCGAGGGCATGTCGGTGGACATGTTGGAGGGAGGGGAATACTCGTCCGACGAATACGACGAGATGATGGCCCTCTACGAGGACACGCTCAGCGAGATCGCCGAGGGTGAAATCGTGAAGGCCACCGTTCTTCGCAAGACGGATGCCGCGGTGATTCTGGACGTGGGCTTCAAGTCAGAGGGCCTGGTTCCCCTTGATGAATTTCGTGATCCCGATGCCATCGAGCCGGGAGACGAAGTCGAGGTCTTCCTCGAGAGCCTGGAGGACCAGGAGGGCGTGGTCGTCCTCTCGAAGAAGAAGGCTGACTTCCTGCGGGTGTGGGAGAAGATCAAGGAAGCGTACGATGACGATCGCACCGTCCCCGGAATCCTGAAGCGCAAGATCAAGGGTGGTGTTACCGTCGACCTCATGGGGGTGGATGCGTTCCTTCCCGGGTCCCAGATCGCGCTCCGGAGAGTCCCCAACGTGGACGAGCTGATAGGGCACGAGTACGACTTCAAGATCCTCAAGCTCAACAAGCGACGCAGGAACATCGTCGTGAGCCGACGGGTGATCCTCGAGGACGAGAGGGCCACCAAGCGGGAGTCGCTCAAGACGGAGCTTCTGGTCGGTCAGGTGCGAACGGGCGTGGTGAAGAACATCACCGATTTCGGAGCCTTCATCGATCTCGGCGGCATGGACGGCCTTCTTCACATTACCGACATGTCTTGGGGCCGGATCGGCCATCCTTCCGAACTCTGTCAGATCGGGGACGAACTCGAAGTCAAGATCCTCGATATCGATTGGGATCGCGAGCGGATCTCGCTGGGCCTCAAGCAGCTTCAGGCTTATCCGTGGGAGGACGTCGCGGCCAAGTATCCGGTGGGAAGCCGGGTGCGGGGACGGGTCGTGTCGATCACCAACTACGGCGCCTTCATCGAGCTGGAGAAGGGTGTCGAGGGCCTGGTGCACATCTCCGAGATGAGCTGGACTCGGAACGTCCGTCACCCGTCACAGCTGGCGTCGATCAACGACGAGCTCGAATGCGTCGTGCTGCGGGTTGATGAAGAAGAGAAGAAGATCTCGCTCGGTATGAAGCAGACCGAGGAGGATCCGTGGCTGGCTCTTCCGGCGAAGTATCCGCCGGGGACCAAGATCGCTGGTGTGGTGCGGAACCTCACCTCCTTCGGCGCGTTCGTCGAGGTAGAGCCGGGGATCGACGGGCTCGTGCATATCTCCGACATGAGTTGGACCCGAAGGGTTCAGCATCCGTCCGAGGTCGTGCGGAAGGGCGAAGAGGTCGACGTCGTGATCCTCAGCATTGATCCGGATCAGAAGCGGATCTCGCTCGGACTCAAGCAGGTGGATGACGACCCCTGGTACGAGCTGGCACAGCGGTTCGAGCCCGGCACGGAAACCGGGGGGCATGTCGTCCGACTGCTGGACAAGGGCCTGGTCGTCGATCTGGGAGACGATGTCGAGGGATTCGTTCCGATCTCGCAGCTCGGGGTGGACGAGGATCTCGGCGATCCCGCCGACCTGTTCGTGGAGGGCGACCGGCTCGAACTCAAGGTGCTGGAGTCTGATCCGATCAATCGGCGAATCGTTCTTTCCGTGACGGACGCTCCTGGAGTAGAGGAAAGAGCCGCGGCGAGGGCTGCAGCGCCTCCGGCGGAGCCTGCCGATGAGGCCGAGGCTGTCGAGGAGGTCGAAGCCGAAGCCGAGGTCGAGGCTGAAGTGGCAGAGGTCGTCGAAGAGCTCGAAGCCGAGGTCGAGGCTGAAGTGGCAGAGGCTGTCGAAGAGGTCGAAGCCGAAGCCGAGGTCGAAGCTGAAGTGGAGGAAGAGGACAAGACTTCCTGATCCGGCCACTCTGGCTGAGATAGCGGTTGTTGCCTCGCAGGGGGCCCGGCGAGTGGCGTCGGGCCCCCTGAGTTTATTGACGGGAGGGTAGTAGATGCGCACGTGGCTCATAGCGACACTAGTGATCGCGACAGGCTGCGCCAGTGGGCGGAGCACGGTTTCGCCGCCCGCACCGGAGGCTCCGGAACCGGAAGTGGTCCGGGAGCGCGTTCTCGATCGTGCTGCTCTGGAGCGAGCAGAGGATTCGTTGGGCGACGGGGACAGGGGGTCGGCTTCGGTGATAGCCGATTCGCTCTGGCGCGAGTGGACAGGCTCTCCGGAATTGGATCCAGAGAGCGCCGAGGATCTTGTCGATCTCCTGGACGCAGTGGGAGCGGAGGATCAGGCCGCCTACGTTCTGCTGCGTGCGCCCTTCGAGTTGGACGGGGGTCAGCGCAAGAGACTGCGCGATCTCGTGGGGCAGCTTTCGATCCGCGAACTCGAAGGACTCATGGAGGCGGTGGAGGGGCGAGGTGAGGCCAGGTCCATCGTCGGAGCCGAACTCGCACGGGCGCTCGCGATCGCGGACCACCCCGAGCTGGCCCGACAACTGGCGGAGGCCGTGTTGGCCGGCTCGCCGGACGGAGCCGAGCGAGACAAAGCGGATGACGTCCTGGAGGACAGGGTGTCTGCCCGGGTCGAACCGCTGAGAATAGGGGTCGTGCTGCCCGAGTCCGGCCGTTTCGCCGGCGTGGGCGAGCAGATCCTCGAAGGAGCCCTGCTGGCCCTGGAGCTGTACCGGGCGGACCCCGGGCGTGCCGCCATCGATCTCGTCGTCCTGGACGACAGCTCGCGGGTCGACCTGGGAATCGATCACGTGGGGGCGCTCGAGGAGATGAACGTCGCCGCGGTGCTCGGCCCGGTCCGTACGGAGGCGCTGCAGTCGGCGGCCATTCAAAGGGAGCGGGATGATCTCCTGATCCTCAGCCCCACAGCCGCTGCGGGGCAGGGTGTCGAGCAGAACGCTTACACGCTGTGGGACCGCGATCGGCGCGAGGCCGACGTCGCAGTGGCGCTCGCCTCCTGGTTGTCGGAGAACATGGGCCTGGACTCGTTGGGCGTGCTCTATCCCTATGGCTGGTCTCCCTATGCGCTGGAGGCCCTCCGCGCCGAGGTCGCCGAGAACGGAGGCAGCATCCTTGCCGCCCAGCCCTACGTGGCGGATTCCACCACGTTCGGCACCCCTATCGCCGCGCTGGCTGCCGCTGAGCCAGCGGCCGTGATCGTGTTTGCCGACCGTCCCCGAACCGTGCTTCAGATCGCGCCTCAGCTGGTGTACTACGGACTCCGCCGCTGGGTCACCGCTGGCGACGCCAACTGGTCAGACCCCGCAGTCGTGCGACGATTGGACCCGAGCTACTCGGATCACCGCCTGGTAGGGGCGTATGTGGATCGAGTGAGCCCGGACACGCCGTGGAAGCGGTTTGAAGCGACATATGAGGCACAGTATCGTAAAGCTCTGGCGGATAATATGTTCGCGGCCCTTGGGTTCGACGCCATGAACCTGATACTCGCCGGCGTGCCGGAGGTGGAATGGGAGCGCCGGGGCGCCATAGGGAGGTCGGTACGGAGAGGGACGCACCGGGGCGCGACCGGCGATCTCAGTGTGGATGCCGCCACGGGCGGACTCGGGCGAGACGTGTTCGTTCGCGTCCTCAAGGACGGTGGGCTCGGGATTCCCGACGCCGATGAGATGCTGCGGTGGGCAGAGGAGCAGATGGAGCTTGAGGAATTCCTGAAAGCCCTCGAGGAGGAGAAGGAAGAAGAGGAGGGCAACCGATGAGCGCGCGTGACAAGCTGCGGCAACTCGAGGAGCTTCGCGGGCGGACTCTCGAGGGGGGTGGGGCGAAGCGGCTTGCGCGGCAACACGAGCGCGGGAAGCTGGGGGCACGAGAGCGCCTGGACATTCTGCTTGATCAAGGGTCGTTCGTCGAACTGGACCGGTTTGTCGAGCACCGGAGCGTGGACTTTGGCCTCGAGGACCAACGGATCCCGGGCGACGGCGTCGTAACCGGCTACGGACGGATCGACGGACGCACGGTCTACGTGTTCAGTCAGGACTTCACCGTATTCGGAGGCTCCCTTTCCGAGGCCCACGCCGAGAAGATCTGCAAAGTCGTCGATCTGGCGACTCAGAATGGTGCCCCGGTGATCGGCCTCAACGACTCAGGCGGTGCACGAATTCAGGAGGGGGTCGCCTCCCTGGGCGGTTACGCCGAATTGTTCCTGCGCAATACGCTTGCATCGGGGGTGGTCCCACAAGTCAGCGTGATTCTGGGCCCCTGCGCCGGGGGTGCGGTCTATTCACCGGCCATCACGGATTTCGTGTTCATGGTCCAGGGAATCAGTCACATGTTCGTGACCGGGCCCAACGTGGTGAAGACCGTGACGCACGAAGAAGTGACGTTTGAGGAGCTCGGTGGGGCCAGCGTGCACAGCACGCGTTCGGGGGTGGCGCACTTCTCTCACGCGACGGAAATCGAGAGCCTTGGTGCGGTGAGGCGACTCCTCGGATTTCTCCCGTCCAACAACGCTGAGGACCCGCCGGTACTTGCCTCCGATGATCCGGCGACCCGAGCGGACGAGGAGTTGCTCGATGTCATACCCGACCTGGCGACGCAGCCGTATGACATGCATGAGGTCATCGGCAGGATCGTCGACGACAGGGATTTTCTCGAAGTCCATGCCGGCTACGCGGGCAACATCCTCGTGGGATTCGCGCGAATGGGGGGACGCCCGGTGGGCATCCTCGCGAACCAGCCGGCTGTTCTGGCGGGTGTGCTGGACATCGACGCGAGTCGAAAGGGCGCCCGCTTCATCCGGTTCTGCGACGCCTTCAATATTCCGATCATCACCCTCGAGGACGTGCCAGGCTTCCTGCCAGGCGTTGCCCAGGAGCATGGGGGCATCATTCAGCATGGGGCGAAGCTCCTGTACGCCTATTGTGAGAGCACGGTTCCCAAGTTGACCGTGATCACGCGGAAGGCGTACGGCGGGGCGTACGATGTGATGTCGTCCAAGCACATTCGGGGAGATCTCAACTTCGCCTGGCCTACGGCGGAGCTGGCGGTCATGGGGCCCAAGGGAGCCGTTGAGATCCTCTATCGACGGGAGCTGGAGGGTGCGGAGGACCGAGAGGCACGCGTGGCGGAGCTGGAAAGCGAGTTCCGCGAGAGGTTCGCCCACCCGTACCTGGCGGCAAAGCGGGGTTTTCTGGACGACGTCATCGACCCGAGAGAGACCAGGGCCCGGCTGATCTCGGGTCTCGAGATACTCCAGAACAAGCGTCAGCGGAATCCGCCCCGGAAGCACGGCAATATCCCCCTGTGAGGAGCCGTCGTGTTCGATAAGATCCTGATCGCCAATCGCGGAGAGATCGCCGTTCGCGTAATTCGTGCCTGCCAGGAGCTGGGTGTGCGCACGGTTGCGGTCTACTCGGAGGCTGACCGTCTCTCCCCCCACGTTCTTCTTGCCGGAGAAGCGGTTTCCATCGGACCCGCCCCGGCGACCGAGAGCTACCTGCGTGCGGACGCCATCATCGAGGCGGCCCGACAGACCGGAGCCCAGGCGATCCATCCCGGCTACGGATTCATGGCTGAAAGTCCCGACTTTGCCCGGCAGGTTCTCGAGGCTGGTCTGGTGTTCGTGGGGCCGCCACCGGACGCCATCGCGGAGATGGGAGACAAGACTGCGGCCCGGGCCAGGATGATTGATGCGGGTGTCCCCGTTGTTCCAGGGTCAGATGCGATCACTGAAATCGATCAGGGAGTGTCTGAGGGAGACCGTCTCGGTTGGCCGGTCCTGTTGAAAGCGGCCGCCGGTGGTGGCGGAAAGGGCATGCGAGTGATCGAGTCGGCGGACGACCTTCCGCGAGCCCTGTCGGCGGCGAGCCGGGAGGCAGGCCAGGCGTTTGGCGACTCCCGGGTGTACCTGGAGAAGTACCTGACCGACCCCCGGCACATCGAGATCCAGATACTCGCCGACACTCATGGCCGCGTGATCCACCTCGGCGAGAGAGAGTGCTCCATTCAGCGCCGTCACCAGAAGCTCATCGAGGAAGCCCCGTCTCCGGCAGTTGATCCCGACCTGAGGGCTCGCATGGGGGATGTCGCGGTCGCGGCCGCGGAGGCCGTCGGCTATGTGGGTGCCGGAACGGTGGAGTTCCTGTACCAGAACGACGAGTTCTATTTCCTGGAGATGAACACCCGTATTCAGGTCGAGCACCCGGTCACGGAATTCGTGACCGGCGTGGATCTGGTGCAAGAGCAGATCCGAATTGCCGCGGGCCTGCAGCTTTCGGTCGAGGTGAGTCCAAACTGGCCGCTGGGGCACGCGATCGAGTGTCGAATCAGCGGAGAGGATCCCTTCAGCGGTTTCTTCCCCTCGAGTGGCAGGATCCGGGCGCTCGAGCTTCCGTGCGGTCCCGGGGTTCGGTGGGATGGCGGCATCATGGAGCACTACGAGGTGGGGCTGCACTACGACCCCCTGCTCGGCAAGCTCATCGTTCATGCCGCGACCCGCGATCAGGCGATTCTCAGGATGCGCAGGGCTTTGCGGGAGCTGCAGATCGAGGGGATTCGCACCACTCAGCCCTTTCACCTCGGAGTGCTGGACGAGGCGGACTTCAAGGCCGGCGAGATTTCTGTTCGATACCTGGACAGGCACCCCGAACTGGTGACCACGGGTGACGGGGACTGGCAGGCGCGTGCTGCGGCCGTCGCGGCTACCCTGCTGGAGCACGGCGCACGAGTTCGAGGAAGGGGGCTCAGCCTGGCGCCCGGACCCGCAGATCAGGGGACCGGCGATATCAGCGAATGGCGTCGCCGCCTGGGGGCGTTCGATTGAGCAAGAGTCCCGGGAGTGCCCCGATCTCCGATCGGGAGATGGCCGGCGAGGGGGCCTCGACGATCCTCCGGGTGGATCGCATTGCGGCCGGAGGTGAGGGAGTAGGGCGGGAAGAATCCGGTCGCGTCGTGTTCGTGCCCCGAACCGTGCCTGGGGATGTCGTGCGGGTGGAGATTGTCGAGGCGAAGCCGCGTTGGGCCAGGGGGCGGGTCCAGGAGTACGTGAGTCGTGGGGACGAGGAGCGTCAGGCCCCGTGTCCGGCATACGACGAATGTGGTGGCTGTCGTCTCCAGCACCTGACGCCCGCGGGACAGAGGCGGGGTAAGCGGGATCTGGTCGAGGACGCGCTCCGGCGAATCGGGAGCCTGCATGTGGAGGTGCCTGATCTGATCGCCGGCGGGGCTGAGTTTTACTATCGAAACCGCGTCACGTTCTCGTCCGGGATGAGTGACGGTACTCTGGTCGCTGGATTCCGGACGATCTACGACCCAGCGGCTCTGGCCGACGTCCGGCAGTGCCTGCTGGCCGAGAAACCGATCGTTGCGGTATGGGAGGGCCTGCGAAGGGCGTGGGCGGAGGGCATCTGTGAGCCGCCCCTCGAGCCTCACACGCGGATCACGGTGCGGGCGGCCATGGATGGTGCCGTCGACGTTCTCGTTCGCGGCAGCAAACCCTCCCGTGCGGAGGCCCTGCGCGACCTGATGGACGAGGTGCCGGGGATTGTCGGGTGGCACCATGGCGGGTTGCGAGGCGCCCCCCTGTGCCTGGCCGGTAAGGAGACGCTGGCTGATCGTTGGCAGGATATCGCGTTCGATCTGCCGGCGGACGTGTTTCTCCAGGTCAACCGTGAGGTGTCCGCCCGGCTTGACGGGTGGCTGGACGCCCGGGTGGGTGATGTCGCCGGGTTGCGGGTCCTCGACCTGTATTCCGGGGTCGGCGCAAGGGCTATCCGGTGGGCGAGAGCGGGTGCGGCCGTCACCGCTTGCGAGGTAGCCGAGCGTGCGGCCAGCGCCTGCAGGAACGCGGCGGCGGGATCTGATGGACGGTTGGTCGTGGTGGCGGATCGTGTGGAGAATAGGATCACCGAGTTCCTGCCCGCGGACCTGGTCGTGGTGAATCCGCCGCGTGCGGGCCTGTCGCGTCAGGTGACCGAGGAGCTGCTGCTGTCCGGGTCGGCGGAGAGGCTCGCCTACGTCAGTTGCGACCCGGCGACGCTGGCGCGCGACCTCGCGCGTCTGCAGCGGGGGTGGCGAGTACAGGAAGTGCAGCCCTTTGACGCGTTTCCACAAACCGCGCACGTGGAGACAGTGGCGTGGTTGAACCGGTGTTGAGCAGCGGGAGGGAATCGTGACCACTGACCCGGCCATTCGATACTTCGCACGACTCGGCGAAGCAACACGCGAGATCGTCATAGAGGCCGATCGTTTGTTCATGGACGGCGAGCCGATTGAAGCCGACATCTCCACGCTTCCGGGCTCGGATCGCCAGCACCTCAGGATGGATGGCCGTTCGCTCTCGCTGTTCGCGCGCCGGGCGGACCCGGGCTGGATTATCGAGCTTGAGGGCAGGCTCTTCGAGGTGGGCGTCGAGGACGAGCGGACGCGCCACATCCGCGAGCTCGCCTCTCACGTTGCCCCCGTAGAGACCCGGAGGGATCTCCGGGCGCCTATGCCAGGCCTCATCGTCCGGGTCGAGGTCCAGGAGGGCCAGGAGGTGGAGAAGGGCGACAGTCTCATCGTCATGGAGGCGATGAAGATGGAGAACGAGCTCCGGGCGGATGCAGCGGGGCTCGTCCTCTCGGTCGAAGTCGTGCCAGGCCAGGCTGTGGAGCGGGATGCGGTATTGCTGAAACTCGAGCAGAGGTGAGCGATGACGGATCGAGCTGACCCGCGCACGACATCGGGTATCGCGATCGAGCGTCTCTACGGTCCGGCGAGCGCACAGGAGTCTGACCCGGGAGAACCCGGTCAGTGGCCATTCACGCGCGGCGTATATCCAGACATGTACCGGGGGCGCGCCTGGACGATGCGCCAGTATGCCGGGTTTGGAACGGCGGAGGAGACGAATGAACGCTTCCGCTACTTGCTCGACTCCGGGCAGACGGGATTGTCGGTTGCCTTTGACCTGCCAACGCAGATGGGGTTGGACTCCGACGATGATCGGGCCGAAGGAGAGGTGGGACGTGTAGGGGTGGCGATAGACACACTGGAAGACGTAGAGCGACTGTTTGCCGATATCCCGCTCGACCGGGTGTCGACATCGATGACCATCAACGCGACCGCCGCGATTCTGCTGGCGATGTACGTCGCAGCGGCGGACGGCCGCGGGGTCGAGCGACGGAGCCTCTCGGGGACAGTACAAAACGACATCCTCAAGGAGTTCATAGCCCGCGGAACGTACATTTACCCCGTCGAGCCGAGTCTCCGGCTGGTTACCGATATCTTCGCCTTCTGCTCCGAGGAGCTTCCGCGCTGGAACAGTATCTCTATCAGTGGCTATCACATGCGCGAAGCCGGTGCCACGGCGGCGCAGGAAATCGCGTTCACTCTCGCCAATGGAAGGGAATACGTGCGGCGGGCCCTGAAATGCGGCCTCGAGGTCGATCAGTTCGCCCCTCGATTGAGTTTCTTCTTCGCCGCACACAATCACCTGTTCGAGGAGGCGGCGAAGTTCAGGGCCGCGAGGCGGCTCTGGGCTCGCATGATGAGAGAGGAATTCGGTGGCTCTGACGCGAGTTGTCGTCTTCGCTTCCACACGCAGACGGGGGGATCGACGCTCACCGCGCAACAGCCCCTCAACAATGTCGCTCGGGTGACCGTCCAGGCGCTGGCTGGTGTGCTGGGCGGTACTCAGTCCCTGCACACGAACAGCTTCGATGAGGCCCTCGCCCTTCCCGGGGCCGAGGCGGCCCGTCTGGCCCTTCGAACCCAACAGGTATTGGCGGAGGAATCGGGGGTTCGAGACACCGTGGATCCGCTTGGAGGCTCGTACTACGTGGAGAGCCTCACGGACCAGGTCGAGGAGCTGGCACGGGCGTATCTCGAGAGAATCGAAGATCTCGGAGGAGCGGCGGCGGCCATTCCCTTCATGACCGACGAAATCCACCGTTCCGCGTACGCATGGCAGCTCGAGGTCGAGAGTGGAGATCGAGGGGTGGTCGGCGTCAACGTCTACCAGGACGAGGAGGCCCGGGCTCCAATTTCACTGCCGGACTTCACGAATCTGCAGCAAGCTCAGCGCAGGCGTCTGGACGAGGTCCGCAGCCGGCGCGACTCGGATCTCGTCGAGCGAACGCTGGACGGGGTGGTCGCCGCGGCTACCTCAGGTGCCAACCTCTTGCCTGCCATGATCGAAGCGGTCAAAGTCAGGGCCACCCTCGGCGAGATCAGCGGTCGGCTGGTCGGGTTGTGGGGTCCGTACCGGCCATCCTGAGCCGGTCAAGCAAGAAGAAAGGGACTCATGCCGACGTACGAGTACGAGTGTCGTGATTGTGGTCACGCTTTTGAGCGATTCCAGGGGATCAACGAGGACCCGATCTCCCTGTGTCCTGAATGTGAGGGTAAAGTCCGGCGCCTGATCTCCAGTGGCGGTGGCCTGGTGTTCAAGGGCCCTGGATTCTACGCGACGGACTATCGAAGTGGGGGGGGCGTGGGAAGCGGGGGGAGCAAAGCACCCCGCGAGAAGAAGGGCACCGAAAGTGGGAAGACCGAGTCCGGAAAGAGCGGTTCTGATGGAGCCGACTGACGTCCGAAGGGCTCCCGCACGGGCTCTGGCAGAGGCTCTCCGAGAGGCGGCGATCGCCATCGGAGCACCGGATGATTTCTCCCCGCAGGTTGAGAGGCCGGCGGATCCGAGCCACGGAGACTTCGCATCCAACGCGGCCCTCGTCCTCTCGGGTCGCCTCGGACGCCCTCCGCGCGAGATCGCGGCCCAACTGGCCGATCGCCTGGACCTGGAGTCGACGGGCGTCTCGGACGCCTCGATCGCGGGGCCGGGCTTTCTCAATTTCAGCCTCTCGGATGAGGTGCTCCGGGCAGGCCTTCGATCGGTCCTGTCGCTTGGAGACAACTGGGGACGGTCGTCGGCGGAGGAGCCCCTTCGCTACAACGTGGAGTTCGTGTCAGCCAATCCCACGGGACCGCTTCACGTCGCTCACGGTAGAGGCGCGGCCATTGGAGACGCCACGGCATCGCTTCTCGAGTGGACCGGTCACGAGGTGCAACGCGAGTTCTACGTCAACGATGCCGGGCGCCAGATCGAACTGCTTGGCGAATCCATCGAGACCCGGTGGTTGCAGGCGCGTGGAGCCCATCTCGAGATGCCCCAGGGCGGCTACCAGGGCGAGTATATCCGGGACATCGCCAGGGACCTGGCCGAGGAAGTCGGGGATACCCAGCTTGAGATTCTGCAGCGTCCCGAGCGGCTGCGCCTGCTCAGCTCGAGAGCTGCGGATCTTCTCCGCGCCGGGCAGGAGCGGGACCTGGCCGACTTTGGCGTCCACATGGATCACTGGTTCGATGAGTCGTCCCTGTTCGCGACGGGCGATGTCGAAGGGTTGCTGGAGCGCTTGACGGAGTCCGGACGGGCCTACCGTGATGACGGGGCCGTGTGGCTTCGCACGACGGACCTGGGAGATGAGAAGGACCGTGTCCTGGTGAAGAGCGACGGGTCTCACACGTATTTCGTGTCGGATATCGCGTATCATCTCGACAAGGCTGAACGTGGTTTCCAGCGGGCCATCGACGTGTGGGGTGCGGACCATCACGGGCACGTCCCTCGAATGCAGGCCGCGCTGAGTTCACTGGGCCTTGCGGGGGACTTTCTGGAAGTCCTGTTGATCCAGCTGGTGACGGTGATGCGAGGTGGCGAGGAAGTTCGGATGTCGAAGCGTGCGGGGCAGTTCGTCAGCCTGCGCGATCTCTTCGAGGAGACCGGTTCGGACGTGGCTCGCTATTTCTTCCTCATGCGGCGGGCGGAGGTCCCCATGACCTTCGATCTGGATCTCGCCCTGGATACCTCAGACGCGAATCCGGTGTACAAGGTGCAGTACGCGCATGCGCGCATGTGCAGTGTGTTCCGCAGGGGAGACGTGGACCCGGGAAGGCTGGTGCTCACAGACGGCGATATTGCGGCTCTGGGGTCGGGCACCGAGCGGCTCGTTCTGATGACCGTGCTGAGGTTTCCGGAACGGGTGCGCGCGGCGGCAAGGGCCAGGGCTCCGTACCAGATCTGCAGCTACCTGGAGGAGCTGGCCAGCGCAGTCAACGCGTGGTACCACGAGGGGAATCTGGATCCGAGTCGCAGGTTGCTGGCCGAGGGCCCCAGCCGTCCGGTACGGCTCGGCCTGGCGCGGGCTGTTCAGCTCACGCTCGGCGCGGGCCTCAGGCTTCTCGGGATCTCGGCGCCGGAGAGACTCGAAAGAGAGGGCGAGTGAAGCCCGAACGGGACCAGTTCAGCTACGCCGACGCGGGTGTCGACATACGTGCGGCCGAGGGGCTGACGAAGCGTCTCGCATCACTCGTGGCCTCCACTCGCTCCGATTCCGTGCGTGGAGACTTCGGGTCATTCGGGGGGCGTTTCAAGCTCAGCGGGGATCCGGAGCTCGTGGCGAGTGCCGACGGCGTGGGCACCAAGGTCCTGGTGGCCCGGAGCGCTGGCCGTCACGACACGGTCGGCGAGGACCTGGTCAATCACTGTGTAAACGACATCCTGGCGGAGGGCGCGGTGCCGCTCTTCTTCCTCGACTACTTCGCTTGCGGAACCCTGGAGCCCGATGTGGCATTCGACGTGGTCTCGGGTATCGCGCGTGGGTGTCGGGAGAACGGGTGCGCTCTTCTCGGCGGTGAGACAGCGGAAATGCCCGGCATGTACGATCCGGGCGACTACGATCTCGCCGGGTTCATCGTCGGCCGCGTCACCCTGCCGGTACCGGGTAGGGAGGGTGTGTCGTCGGGAGATCTGCTTGTCGCGCTTCCGTCTTCGGGTCTCCATACGAATGGCTACAGCCTGGCGAGAGGGATCGTGTTCGAGCGGCTGGGCCTCGACACGGACGATGAATACCCCGGTACCGGCGAGTCGGTGGGCGACACTTTGCTCGCGGTCCACCGCTCGTATCTGCGTCCTCTGACGGTCCCCTGCGAGCGGGGGGCGATCCGCGCTTTGGCCCACATCACCGGTGGCGGTATTACGGGCAACCTGTCCAGGGTCCTGCCGGCGGACTGTGACGCTCACGTGGACGTGGAGACCTGGTCTCCGGGCCCCGTGTTCGACCTGCTGGCTCGCGAGAGCGGGCTTGGATTGGACGAGCTTTACGGCACCCTGAATATGGGAGTGGGCATGATCGCGGTCGTCCCGCCCGAAGAGGCTGAGGCGGTCATGGAGCAGGTTCGAGCCGCGGGCACGCCCGCATTCGTATGCGGAGAAGTCTCGATGGGCAGCGGTCGTGTCATCCTGGAACGAGCCGGATGACCGACCCGAATCGGGATGCCGCTGACGAATTCCACATGGCTCGAGCGCTTGACCTGGCTCTCGAAGGATGGGGGCAGGTGGCTCCGAACCCGATGGTGGGAGCGGTCCTGGTATCCGGGGACCGAGTTGTCGGCGAGGGCTATCACGCGCACTTCGGCTCGGACCACGCGGAGATCGTAGCGCTCCGCGAGGGGCGAGGCGACACGTTGGGCGCGACCCTGTACGTAACGCTCGAGCCCTGTGGGCACGACGGTAAGACCCCTCCGTGTACGGGCGCCATCGAGCGGGCCGGGGTCAGTCGCGTGGTGTTCGGATGTGCGGATCCCGACCCGCTTGCGGCAGGTGGGGCAAGCGTACTGAGGGAAGCGGGTCTCGAGGTTTCGGGCGGCGTGCGAGGGATGGAGGCCGCCCGGCTCAATGGGGCCTTCATCTGGGACCGGCTCGAGCAGGGTCCATGGCTTTCCCTGAAGCTCGCGCTGTCGCTGGACGGACGCATCGCCCGGGCACCCGGGGTTCGAACGGACATTTCGGGGCCCGAAGCTGCGACCTATGTCCATCGCCTGCGGGCTTCGCACGACGCCATCGTGGTTGGAGCACGGACGGTATGCGTGGACGACCCTCTCCTCACGGTGCGGATCGGCCGTGCACCTCGAGTTCCACCCACGCGGGTCGTGCTGGATCCGAACCTGCGAACGCCGGTAGCGAGTCGCCTGGTGGAGACTCTCGACGAGGCTCCACTGTTGATCCTGTGCCGGGAGGGCGCTTCCTCGGGGCAGCGCCGCGAGCTGGAAAAGATCGGGGTCGACGTCAGCCCGGTGCCCGGGGATAGCGGGGGCCTGGCCCTTGATGCAGCCCTCCTCTCCCTCAGAGACCGGGGGTTGCGTTCCATCCTGGTCGAGGGCGGTGGGCGATTGGCGGCGGCCATGCTGGCCGCGAATCTCGTGCGCAAGCAGCACCTCCTCTATGCTCCCGTCGTTCTCGGACTCGAGGGGGTGCCATCGGTGGGGGGCGCCCTGACCGAGGGGAGCGGCGAGTGGAGCGTGGTGCGCCGCGAAGTCCTCGGAGAAGACACGCTTCTGGAACTGGAAGACCGGCGCGCCACTGACGCGCTGATGGAGGTTGCTTGATGTTTACGGGATTGGTTGAGACGGCGGGGCTTGTCCTGCGGCGAGAAGATTTCGAGGAAGGGATCAGGTTTCGCCTGTCGGCACCGGCCCTGGTGGGCAAGCTGTCTGAAGGCGACAGCCTCTCGATCGACGGGGTCTGTCACACGGTGTTCGACATCGAAGGTGAGGAATTTTCATTCGAGTCCGTGCGGACCACCCTCTCCCGAACCACGCTGGGTGAATTCGTCCCGGGTCGGGAGGCGAACCTGGAGAGGGCGATTCGGGCGGGCGAGCCGATGGGGGGGCACCTCGTCCAGGGGCACGTGGACGGCGTCGGTGTGATGGTCGAGGTCGAGCAGGCTGGAGAAACGGTGTTTCTCCGGTTCAAGATGCCCGACGAGGTGGCCCGCCTGACCGTCCTCTACGGTTCCATTGCAATGGATGGAATCAGCCTCACGGTGAACCGGCTCTTTCAGGACGTCGCGGAAGTGGCGATCATTCCGTATACATGGGAGCATACGAACGTGCGTCGGCTCGAGGAGGGCACCAGAGTGAACCTCGAAGCCGATCTCGTGGGCAAGTATGTGGACCAGCTACTGCGTCCGTACCGGGAGGCCGGTGCGGCTTGAGTCTCAACCCAGATGGGGGTCGCCAGGTGTTGTCCTCTGAAGATCAGAAAGTTCGTGAAGCAATAGACGTGATCCGGGCTGGTGGGCTGGTGATCGTGGCCGACGACGAGGATCGCGAGAACGAAGGAGATCTCGTCTGCGCCGCTGAGCTCGTTACCCCGGAGATCATCAACTTCATGGCCACGCACGGCCGTGGGCTCGTGTGCCTGACGCTGTCTCCGGAAATTGCCGATCGTCTGGACCTCCCCCTGATGTCAGACGGGAGAGGCCAGGATCCTAACGGGACCGCCTTCACGGTGTCCATTGATGCCACTCCGGAACTGGGGGTGAGCACGGGCATATCGGCGGGTGACAGGGCGCGAACCGTTCAGGTGGCCGTCGCGGAGGACTCACGGCCGTCCGACCTCATTCGCCCGGGCCACGTCTTCCCGCTCAGGGCCAAGAAGGGGGGCGTCCTTCAGAGGGTGGGGCAGACGGAGGCCTCCATGGATATCGCTCGTCTGGCCGGGCTCGCTCCGGCTGGAGTGATCTGCGAAATCCTGAATGACGACGGAACCATGGCTCGACGCCCCGAGCTGGAGCGGTTCTCCGCCGAGCACGAGATGCCTTTTATCACGGTAGCCCAGATCATCGCGTATCGGCTCAAGCACGAGCGCCTCGTGGAGAGGGTAGCCGAGGCCATCCTGCCGACGCCGTACGGCGATTTCCGCGTCATCGGTTATTCGAATCTCGTTGACGATCGGGAGCACATCGCCCTCGTCCGAGGTGAAGTGGCTGGCGTCGATGATGTACTGGTCCGGGTCCACTCGAAGTGTCTCACCGGGGACGTGTTCGCGTCAGGGCGCTGCGACTGCGGTCCGCAGCTTCATGCGGCAATGCGAACCGTTGCTGAAGAAGACTGCGGCGTGATCGTGTACCTGGACCAGGAGGGGCGGGGGATCGGACTGCTTAACAAGCTGCGAGCCTACGAGTTGCAGGACCGGGGTCACGACACGGTCGAGGCCAACGAGATGCTGGGCTTTCCGCCGGATCTGCGGAACTACGGGATCGGGGCTCAGATTCTCCTCGACCTGGGCCTCACGAAGATCCGGGCCATGACCAACAACCCCAAGAAGCTCACCGGCCTGGAGGGTTTCGGCCTGAAGATCACCGACCGGGTTCCCCTCGAAGTCGCAGCGACGGACTTGAATCACGATTACCTCGAGGCCAAGCGTGACAAGCTCGGCCATCTTCTCGGCTGATGGCCTCGAGCGAGATCGCGTCGGGAAGAGCCGCGCTGCGCATTTGCCTGGTGGTCAGCCGTTTCAACGAGCCGGTCACGGAAAGTCTGGAGAAGGGGGCGCTCGACTGCTTTGCGACGGAGGGAGTCGATCCGGCCAACGTCGATGTCGTACACGTCCCCGGCGCCTGGGAGCTACCGCTCGGCGTCCGCCTGGCACTCGAAAACGGGGACTACGACGGCGTCGTGGCCCTCGGTTGCGTGATCCGCGGAGAGACGCCTCACTTCGAGTACGTGTCCATGGGGGCGACTGTCGGTCTCCAGGCCCTGGCCCGTGAGACGAGCGTGCCCATCGGGTTTGGTCTTCTGACGACCGATGATGCGGGGCAGGCCTTTGCCCGCGCCGGAGGCGACAAGGGGAACAAGGGGGAGGAAGCAGCGCTGGCGGTTCTCGAGATGTGCGATCTCGCAGCTCGGCTGAAATGAAAGCCGCGAATCCGCGATCCAGGGCACGGAGCTGGGTGCTCCAGGTAATGTACGGGTGGGACATGGCGGGGGACGGATCCCTCCGTGAGTGGGCCAGGGACGCGCTGCGTGGTAGAACGGTCAGCCCGCGTTACCGGCCCTACATCGATCAACTTCTGCTGATCCTCGATGAGCAGTTGGACGCGTGTGACGCGCGAATCGAAGCGAGCATGCCCAACTGGCGACTGGATCGCCTCTCGGCCATCGACAGGAATATCTTGCGCATCGCCACGGCCGAAATGGTGGCGGTGCCCGATGTCCCGCACCGGGTGGCGATCCATGAAGCCATCCGCCTGGCGGAGAGGTACGGCAGCGACGACAGTCCCGGCTTCGTCAACGGCGTGTTGGATGCCGTAGGGCGACAAATCGTTTCTCCCTGAAGCGACCGGAGCACCTTGCGAATTCTGGTCGTCAACTGGCAGGACCGGCTCAACCCTGAGGCGGGCGGAGCGGAAGTGCACCTGCACGAGATCTTCGGCAGGATGGTCTCCCGTGGCCACCAGGTCAGTCTGCTGGTCTCCGGTTGGGATGGCGCTCCCGCCGAGGAGGTCGTAGACGGGATGCGAGTCGTTCGCCGCGGCAGCCGCTACACGTTTCCCCTGCACGTTGGAGCGGGCTTTCGCACCGCCACGGCCGGACAGGAGCCGTTCGACATCCTGGTGGAGGACATCAACAAACTGCCGTTGTTCACTCCTCTGTGGACGGGTCTGCCGGTGGTCGGCCTCGTCCCTCACCTGTTCGGCTCTACGGCGTTTCAGCAGGAGAGCCTTCCGGTTGCCGCGACGGTCTGGGCCGCTGAGCGGCTGATGCCGTCCGTCTACAGCGACCGTAATTTCGTGGTCATATCCGACAGCACCGCATCGGACCTGGAGGAACGAGGTTTTCCTCCCGACCGGATTCACGTCAGCTACCCGGGGATCGATCACGCGATATTCACCCCTGCTGCGCACCGGGCGCCGGAACCGACGATCGCCTACGTTGGAAGACTCCGCCGTTACAAGGGAATCGACCTGGTACTGAGGGCCGTGGCTCAGATGGCGAGGGAGGGAATCGACGTGCGGTTCCTGATCGTGGGGCAGGGAGATGACGCGTCTCGACTCGAGCGGGTGGCGGAGGATCTGGATCTGGGGAACCACGTCAGTTTTCGAGGGTTCGTCTCAGAGGAGGAGAAGGTACGAATCCTCCGCTCGGCCTGGATCAACGTCTACCCGTCGCCCAAGGAGGGCTGGGGAATCACCAATGTCGAGGCAGCCGCGTGCGGAACGCCGTCGGTAGCGAGCGATGCACCGGGCCTGCGGGAGTCAGTGCTCGACGGCCAAACCGGTTTTCTGGTTGCGCATCACGACGTGGACGCCTGGGCGAATGCCCTCAGACGGCTGCTGGAGGATGCGGATCTTCGGCAGCAGATGGGAACTCGCGCCCTGGAGCACTCGGAGCGTTTCACGTGGGAGGCGACTACGGAGGAACTGGAGGATATCTTGCAGATGTCCGCTTCACGCTAGAGGAGGGATTCGATGCAGATCATCATCTCTGGAAGGCATGTGGAACTCGCTGAGAGCCTGAGAGAGCACCTGGAGGAGCGTTTCGATCGGCTTGGCCGGTTCGACGAGAACGTCTCTCGCATCGAAGTGACCCTGTCGGAAGAGAAGAAGCGATGCCGGGTCGAAGCGAACGTGGTGACCCGCCGCGGACCCGGGATCCACGCTGGAGCGGAGTCGGGGGACTTTCGCACGTCGATTGACCGATTGTATGAGAAGCTATCCAGGCAGCTCAAGAGCCGCCGGGAGAAGGTACGAGATCACAAGGCCGCCCCCGAGATCCCGTTGGTCGCCCTGGAGAACGAGGAGTCGTGAACATACTGCACGTCGCAGACCTGTTCGAGCAGAGACAGAAGAGCCTCGACCTCACTCTGGCCGCCGGGCAGGCCGGACTTACGCGCGAGATCACGAGTGCCGACATCTCCAGCCCGGGACTGGTCCTGGCAGGCTTCACGGACCGATTCCCAAGCGGGCGGATGCAGGTACTTGGCGAGACCGAGGTCATGTACCTCAGGTCGATGGACGCCGACCGCCGGCGAGGCGTGCTCGGCGAGTTCCTGGGGAGTGAGGTCCCGGTTGTATTCGTGACCAAGGGGCTGGAGCCGCCCCCGGAGCTCCTGGATCTTGCGGAGGAGCGGTCGATTCCGGTCGTGCGGTCCAAGCTCAAGACCGGCGAGTTCTATCGTCGCATCAAACCGTTTCTCGAAGAGGAGTTCGCTCCGTCCACGGCCATTCACGGGTCGCTCGCCGATGTGTATGGAGTGGGTCTGCTCTTCATCGGGGCAAGCGGCATCGGCAAGAGCGAGTGCGTTCTGGATCTCGTGGAGAGGGGACATCGGCTCGTGGCCGATGACGTGGTCCTGGTCAGACGGAGGGGTTTCGACGTTCTCATTGGACAGGCCCACGAACAGCAGCAGCACCATATGGAGATCCGAGGAATCGGTATCATCGATGTGAGGGCCCTTTTCGGTGTGCGGGCGGTGCGGCAGCAGAAGCGTATCGAGGTCGTCGTGCAGTTGGAGCACTGGAGGGAGAGCGCGAGCTACGATCGGACCGGGCTGGAGCGGGATACGATGGCTATTCTGGATACCACGATTCCGAAGGTCGTCATTCCTCTGAACCCCGGCAAGAACATTACGGTGATCAGCGAGGTCGTGGCGATGGACCACCTCCTCCGCTACGCCGGTGTCGATACGGCGCGGCTGTTTGACCAGAACCTGCGTCGCCTGATGCAGCCCGTGAAGGAGTACCTCGAGGAGGACTATGAGTGAGGTCAGGGGTGTCGTGGTCGCGCACGGCAACCTGGCCCGGTGCCTCGTCGAAACAACAGAGTCCATTTCGGGGGTCGAGGGCGCGTTGTTGCCGATCAGCAACACGGGTTGTTCTCCGGACGTGTTGGCGGCCCGAATCAGAGACGCCGTCGGGTCGGGCGAAGCTCTCGTGTTTGTCGATCTCGCGAGCGGGAGTTGCGCTCACGCCGCTCGAATCGTGAGCGGAGAAGGAGCGGGCGTTCCTGTTGTGTCCGGCGTCAACCTCCCCATGCTTCTGGACTTCGCGTTCCATCGTGACCTGGACTCGGTCGAGCTGGCGCAGCGAGCCGTCGAAAAGGGGCGCGCTGGCATGGCGGGCTATCTCCCGGACTCTTCGTCGTGACTCTGGCACTTTTTCGAATCGACGAGCGGCTTCTCCACGGGCAGGTGATCGTAGGTTGGGGTATGCGGCTCGGCATCGACTATTACGTGGTCGTGGATGATGACCTGGCCACGAGTGATTGGGAGCAGGACATCTACAGTGCCGGACTGGCAGACAAAACGGCGGTCGAGTTCGTTTCGGTGGCCGAGACCGTGGAGCGCTTCCGGGAGCTGGACTCCAGGACGGGGCGTGGAGCCCTTCTTACCAAGGGAACGGCGGAGATGAGGGCGCTCGCTGAAGCGGGCCTGCTTTCGGGCAGGAGGGTGAATCTCGGTGGCCTGCACGGGACAGGCTCCCGGCGCAGAGTCCTGACCTATGTTCACGTCAGCCCGGATGAAGAGGAAGACCTGAAGGCCATACACAGAGCCTCGACCGGAGTCACGGCGCGGGACCTCCCCACAGGCCGTGAGGTCGGCCTGGAGGACCTGGTTGATGTCCTGGAGTGAGCTCTACCTGGGTCCCGGAACGTGGATCCTCGCAGTGCTCGGGGGAGGTCTCCTGGGAATGGATGCGGTATCGTGGCCGCAGGTCATGGTGTCCCGCCCCCTGGTATCGGCGACGGTGGGTGGCTGGCTTCTGGGCAACCCTGTGGCTGGAATGCTCGTTGGCGGGGTGCTCGAGCTGTATGCACTGCGACACCCGCCATTCGGTGCTGCGAAGTACCCGGATACAGGCCCCGCCGGCCTTGTTGCGGGGGCCTCATTCGCTGCTTCCGGGGGCGCAGCAATGGGGGCTTTTCTCCTGTCTGTGGCGATCGGATGGGGACTGGGCTGGATCGGCACGGTGACGGTCCAGATCAGACGGCGCCTCAATGAGCGGATCATGAGTCCGGCGCGAGAGCTAGCCGCGGATCCGGTCCTGCTCGAACAGCGCCACCGGGTGGCGATCTGGCTCGACGGATTGCGAGGCGCGATCCTGGTGGCCGCTTTCCTGGTTCCTTCGGTGCTGGTCGTGACCCTCGTGGTCGGGACCGGTCCTTCGACCCTTGGTCGTTACGCCGTGGCCGCGTTGGTATTGGGCCTCGCTGGTTCGGCGGGGGCTGCGGGCAGGTCGTCGGCTTTCGGTGTTCGAGGGTGGCCCCTGTTGCTCGTCGGGGCCGGCCTGGGCCTTCTCCTGGTTCTGGGAGGACTCACGTGAGGCCCCTGCGATCTGACCATCTGACGGCCTGGTCCCGGACCTTTGCCGTTCAGGGCTCGTGGAACTACACGACCATGGTCGGCACGGGAATAGCCTACGCCATGCTGCCGTTGCTTCGTCGGATCTACGCCGGGGATCCGGTCAGGCTGAGGGAAGCGGTCGAGCGCGCCATGGGGCCGTTCAATGGGCACCCGTACCTGTGTGCCATGGCGGTGGCGGCGCTGGGTCGCCTGGAACTGGACGAGGTGGACCCGCAGACGATCGAGAAGTTCAGAACCGCTCTGCGTGGCCCCCTGGGGACCGTGGGAGATCGAGCCGTGTGGGGGCAGTGGAGGCCCATTTGTGTCCTGATCGCCACGCTCAGTTTCCTGCTGGGTGCGTCGCCGGGGTGGAGCGTGGTCGTCTTTCTGGCCCTGTACAATGTGGGACACCTCGCGGTCAGGGTGTGGGCATACGCCACCGGCTGGCAGGCGGGCCTGGAGGTCGGCCGCCTGCTCAAGGGTGCATGGATCGAGCGCTGGGCGGAGAAGATCTGGCCGCTGAACATTCTCCTGACGGGGGCAGTGGCCCTCGTTCTTGCCGACGTCGTCGTCGAGCAATCGGCGGTTTCCCCGGCGCCGGCGGCGCTCCTCGGCATGGGGCTGGTGGGGGGGCTCCTGGCTTTCCGCTTTCCTCGGCAAGGAGGGCGCCTGGCGACGGTGCTCCTGGTGATCGCGCCCTTGTTGTGGGTGCTCGGCGGGGTGGTAGGTTGAGTCGATGAGCGATTCGGGTCAGTTGGATAGGGGCAACGGCAGTCAGGGTGAGAGGATCGTCGTCATCCTGAACCGCTACGGGCTCCATGCGAGACCGGCCGCGGAGTTCGTGAAGCTGTCCTCTCGCTTCAAGGCCAGGGTCACGGTTGAGAAGGAAGGCCTCGAGGTGAACGGGAAGAGCATCATGGGGGTGATGATGCTGGCGGCGGAATGTGGGTCTACCCTTAAGATTAGGGCCGTCGGTGATGATGCTGACGAGGCGCTGGAAGCCCTGGCGACTCTGGTGAGTGATCGCTTCGGAGAGACCGAGTCGGACTACGAGATCGAGCACTGACATGTCGCGAATCATTGAAGGGATGGGCGCTTCGGCGGGCAGAGCCCTCGGTCCGGTTCGCTGGATCGACTGGGACATTCCACTCGTTCCGCACCGGACGATCCGCCGGGAGGAAGTCGAGAAGGAGGTCGAGCGCTTTGGCCAGGCCCGGGCCCACGCCCTGGAACACGTGTCGAACCTGCAGGCCGAAACGACCCAGCGGATCGGTGCGTTCGAGGGAAAGGTCTTCGAATCACAGGCCATGATGATCGAAGACCCGGACCTCATCCACGGCACCCTGTCGTACATTCGGGACAATTACGTCTGCGCGGAGAGGGCTTTCGATTGGCAGGTCCTCGAGATGCGAATCCGCATGCAGGAGTCGGCCCACGCCATGCTGGTCGACCGGCTCGCCGATCTCCATGACGTGCGCCTGCGCGTGCTGTCCCACCTGCTGGGTCGCGGCGACCCTTCCGACCTGGCGACGGAGGGCGAGGAGCCGGCGGTTCTCGCAGGGGAGGAGTTGCCCCCCAGCATCGCGGCTCGCCTCGATCCAGAGAGAGTCCTTGGAGTGGTGCTTTCAGGGGGATCCCGCGGAGCACACGGGGTCATCCTGGCTCGGGCCCTCGGGATTCCCGTTGTCGTGGCCGTAGGGGGGGCGTTGGAATCGATTGGAGACTCCGACCGACTACTGGTCGATGGGCGAACGGGGGAGATCCGGATCAACCCCAGCCCCCAGGAAGTAGAGGGATTCCACCGGGCGGTCGCCCAGGCTACGCATCGGCGGGAAGCGTTGCGGAAGGTCGCCGGCAAGCCGACGAAGACGATGGACGGAGTGCACACGGTCGTGCAAGCGAATCTGGACCTCCCTCACGAAGCGGAAGATGCGCTGCGCCTTGGCGCGGAGGGCGTGGGGTTGTTTCGGTCAGAGTTCCTGGCGATCGGACGACGGGAGATTCCCACCGAGGAAGATCAGTTCGAGGCCTATCAGGGAGTGATCGAGGCCTTTCCCGGCCGCGAAGTTACCCTCCGTACGTTCGACATCGGTGGTGACAAGTTCCCTCTGTTTCTGCAGTTGCCGCCCGAGGACAACCCGTACCTGGGCTGGCGGGCAATTCGCATCTGCCTCGACATGCCGGAGCTGTTTCGCAATCAGCTGAGGGCGGCAGTGCGAGCGTCCGAGAGCGGGAATCTGCGCCTCCTCATTCCGTTCGTCTCGACGGTGGAGGAGATGCGGCGTACGCGCGATATGCTGACAGAGGTGTATGCCTCGCTAGGGGTTACGGAATCCGGGGTCCGAATTCCGCTGGGCGTCATGGTCGAGACCCCTGCGGCCGTGGAGATCCTGGATCTTCTGGCGCCCTACGTCGACTTCGTCAGTCTCGGAACCAACGACCTGACACAATACGTTCTCGCCGCGGATCGCGGGAACGCGAAGGTAGGCAAGCTGTACGACCCGCTCCATCCGGCGCTCGTACGGATGTATCGGCGCGTCGTGAAGGAAAGTGCGAGATATGGGCTGGACCTGAGCGTGTGCGGGGAGTTGTCGGGTGATCCTCTCGGGGTGGCTGCTCTCCTCGGGCTCGGGTATCGGAAGTTCAGTGTCTCCGTTCGCGGACTGCCCGAAATACGAGAGATGATTCGCAACGTATCGGCCAAGGAACTGGGCAAGGTCATGCGAAAGCTGGATCGAGTGGAGAGCGGTGATGAGGTGAGGAGCGCCCTCGGCCACTACCTCGCCGATCGCGGAGTCTTGCCCGAGCAGTCCACGGTCGAGTTGTCAAAGGAATAGCGGTCCGGTAGCTTCTGGCCGCCCGAAGCAGGCGGCTGCCAAAGAACGGAGATAGAGTGGTTCCCGAGAGTCATCATCTGTTTACATCAGAGTCGGTTACGGAAGGTCATCCGGACAAGGTCGCGGATCAGATTTCGGACGCTGTCCTGGACGCCGTGCTCACGGAGGATCCCGACGCCAGGGTGGCGTGCGAGACCCTCGTCTCGACGGGTCTGGTCGTACTGGCGGGCGAGATCACGACGAAGGCCGCGGTTCGGTACGGGGAGATTGCCCGCAACACCATTGAGGAAATCGGCTACGACCGGGAGGACTTCGGGTTCAGCTACCGCTCCTGTGCCGTCCTCGTATCGATAGACGAGCAGTCACCGGATATCGGCATTGGCGTTGATACCGGAGGGGCGGGCGACCAGGGCATGATGTTCGGCTACGCGTGTGCCGAAACGGAGGCCATGATGCCGATGCCTGTGTCGCTGGCGCACGGTCTTACCCGACGGCTGGCTGAAGTCCGACGGGATGGCACCATGCCCTGGCTGCGGCCGGATGGCAAAGCGCAGGTCACCGTCGAATACGGCGATCATGGACCGGAGCGTGTCCGAACCGTGGTCGTGTCTGCGCAGCACGACCCCGATGTGTCTCTCGCCGATATCGAATCCGCGATCATCGAGCACGTGGTCGGCCCCGTGATGCCCGACGACCTGTACGACGTTTCCGAGGCGAAGCACCACATCAACCCTACCGGCAGATTCGTAATCGGCGGCCCGCTGGGAGATGCGGGCCTGACGGGTCGCAAGATCATCGTCGACACTTACGGCGGAGTGGGGAGCCACGGGGGCGGAGCATTCAGCGGCAAGGACCCCTCCAAGGTAGACAGATCGGCCAGCTACGCCGCCCGCTGGGTAGCCAAGAACCTGGTGGGCTCGGGCCTGGCTCGAGAGGTCGAGATCCAGGTAGCCTACGCGATCGGCATTGACCGCCCGGTATCGGTGATGGTCAACTCGTTCGGCACGGGAATCGTTGCTGATTCGATGCTCGAATCCGCGGTTCGTGCCGTGTTCGACTTGAGGCCAAGGGAGATCATCGCGGCGCTGGGACTCCGGAGGCCGATCTTCCGACGAACGGCGTCATATGGACACTTCGGACGAGAGCCCATGAAGGACGGCGGGTTCAGTTGGGAGCGCCTGGACAGAACCCAGGAACTGCAGGACGCCGCGGGTGTCTAGTCACCGTCGCATCCGAGAATCAAACAGGGGTGGAGAGCAGATACATGGCGAATTCAACGATTCAGTGTGATATCGCGGACGCGTCCCTCGCGGCGGAAGGTCGCCGTCGGGTGGAATGGGCGGATCGCTCGATGCACGTGCTGGCCCAGATCCGGGAGCGTTTCGAGCGGGAAAGGCCCCTCGAGGGAGTACGGCTGTCGGCCTGCCTGCACGTAACCACGGAGACGGCCAACCTGATGCGGACGCTTCAGGCGGGCGGAGCCGACGTGGTCCTCTGCGCATCCAACCCCCTCTCCACACAGGACGAGGTCGCCGCCTATCTCGTCGAGGAGTGCGGTATTTCAGTCTATGCCGTGCGCGGGGAAGACAACGATCGCTACTACGAGCACATCCGGGCGGCCCTGGCGCACCGCCCCACCGTCACGATGGACGATGGGGCCGACCTCGTGGGCTCCCTGCACATGATTGCCCTGGATCGTCTCGACGATCTCCCGGAGGCCCTGCGTACCTGGGTATCAGGTCTTTCGGCCGAGGAGCGGGCCTCCCTGGTCTCCGAGGTCAGGGGCTCCACCGAGGAAACCACGACCGGAATCATCCGGCTTCGGGCCATGGCCGCGGATGGGGTGCTGCAGTTTCCCGTGGTGGCGGTAAATGACAGCCTCACGAAGCACCTGTTCGACAATCGCTACGGGACCGGCCAGTCGACGCTGGATGGCGTTATCCGGGCGACCAACATGCTTCTCGCCGGGTCTACGGTGGTGGTCGCCGGCTACGGTTGGTGCGGGCGTGGAGTGGCCATGAGGGCACGCGGGGCGGGGGCAAAGGTGATCGTGACGGAAGTCGAGCCGGTCGTCGCTCTGGAGGCCTCGATGGACGGTTTCCAGGTCGCCCCCATGGCCGAGGCCGCCCCGCTGGGCGACCTCTTCCTGACGCTCACGGGCAATACCAGCGTCATTCGTGAGGAGCATTTTCGTGCCATGAAGGACGGGGCCATCGTGGCGAACTCCGGGCATTTCGACGTAGAGATCGATATTCGCCGCTTGCGCGAGATCGCGGAGGGCGAGCCGCGTGAGGTTCGGACGGAAGCGGTGGAGTACGTCGTGGACGGGCGCCGCATCGTGCTCCTGGCTGAGGGTCGCCTGATCAATCTGTCCGCCGCCGAGGGCCATCCCGCTGCGGTGATGGACATGTCTTTCGCCAACCAGGCCCTCGGAGCGGAGTACCTGCTCAGCGAGCGGGGCGCCAGCTTGAGCAAGGAAGTCCATCGGGTCCCTGCCGAAATGGACAGTGAAATCGCCCGGTTGAAGCTGGCCGCAATGAAGATCGACATCGACACTCTCACTGACGAACAGGTGCACTACCTCTCGTCGTGGGACCTCGGCACGTGACCGACGTTTGCGCGGGGAGGGGTGGAGCACGTGATCGAACTTGAAGTAGCGAGCCTGGGGCTGGACAAGGCCTCCAACACCCCCGTCGTCATTCTGAGGGAGGTCGATGGCGATCGGCTCCTTCCCATCTGGATCGGCCCCGGGGAGGCCAGCGCGATCGCAATGGAGCTGGCCGGAATCAAGTTCTCGAGGCCGCTCACGCACGACCTCCTCAATACGGTGGTGCGGAGCCTCGGCAGTGAGTTGGTTCGTGTGCTCATCACTCGCGTGGTCGACAACACGTACTACGCGTCTCTCATGCTTCAGCGGAACGGCGAGACGATCACGATCGATTCCCGTCCCAGCGACAGCGTGGCGCTCGCGCTTCGGGCCTCGGCTCCCATATTCGCGGACGTCGACCTGCTCGACCGGACCACGGTCGAGGTGGAGGGGGCCACCCTCGAACCGGGCTTTGCCGGAGCGAGCACGGGAGGCTTGAATCTCGAGGAGGACGACGCAGCGCCGCCAGAGAAGCTCCGTGACTATCTGAAGCGACTCGATCCGGAGGACTTCGGACGGTTCGTCCCATGATCGTGCGGAGATTGAGTGTGGCCGCCACGGTCGCCACGCTCCTGATGGTGTCGGCGGCGCGGCCGGGAATCGCTCAGGATCTTCACGGGCGGGTGACCCTCGCCGATTCTCTTCCCGCTGGCGGCGTCAGAGTCGAGCTGCATAGCGTCAGCGAGACGGCGGCGTCGATCGTGGACTCCTCGATCGCTGCCTCGGACGGCCGGTTCGAGTTCCTTCTCCCGGAATCCGAGGAACCTGGAGCGGTCTTCCTTGTCGGGGCGCGCTACGGGGGTGTTCTGTACTGGGGTCCCCCGATTCACTCGACGAATCCCGATGAACTGGTCGACTATTCCGTTGCCGTGTTCGACACGGCCCTCGTGGCGGACCCCGTCGGATCGCTGCAGACCGCATTCCGGCACGTGGTGATCACCCCGGGGCCGGTTGGCTTGCAGATCGCGGAGATCATCGACGTGAGAGGAATGCCGGGGAGGACCCTGCTTCCTTCCGGCGACTCGGTGTTCGTCTGGACCGGCGCTATTTCTGCCAGCTCCCACGGGGTGTTCCCCGCCCAGGGCGGCGTGCCGCCAGAGGACCTGGCCTTCGGGGATGGGACGATTGGATTCGCCGGCGCGCTGCCTCCAACGGGCATTCGCGTGGCGCTGGAGTACATGGTGTCGGGGACCGAGTATACCCTGAGGCTGGCGCATCCGACCGAGCGGCTGGAGCTCCTGGTGATGCCACGCGCGGGCATGACCCTGCAGGTCGAAGGTCTGGTCGAAGCCCCCGTGGGCGCCGAGATGCCGCTGCCCGTCCGCCGTTTCACCGCGACGAATCTAGCCGAGGCGGCGACCGTGTCCGTTCGCGTGGGGGTTGAAGAGCCGGGCAGGGGACGGGCTTGGGTGTGGTTGCTGGTGGCCCTCGCGCTCGGAGTCGCCGCTCTCCTCTCGTTGAGGCTCACCGGCAGGAGTTCGTAGCATCTGCGGTGAGCTATTGCCTCGCCGGACCGCAGGTTGGTAAGATCCAAATCACAGTTTGACAGGGACGGGCGCACGGAAGTCGGTGTGAATCCGACGCGGCCCCGCCACTGTGAGAGGAAACGGGTCCAGGCACTACTTCGGACCCGCTTCGCCGCGACGTTGCCACTGGGTCAGCTCCCGGGAAGGCCGCAGCGAAGCCTCGAGCCAGGAGACGTGGCCTGTCCTTGCCCATTGTCGCTCTTCGCGGGAAGGGTGTGGGCGAGCCACGCGCTCTGTGACTCGGTCATACCCGGCCTTTCTCTGAAAGGACGGGTTTTTGTTGTCCAGGTGGTTTCCGTCTGCAGGTGCACTCGCTTGCATTCTGCTTGCGTCTGCGGACATGCAGGCCCAGAGCGGACCGATCCGTGTGGAGGACGATTCGGGCCGGGTGCTGGTCCTGGAGTCGAGTCCGCGGCGCATCGTGTCGCTCGTCCCCGTGGCCACTGAGATCCTGTTCAGCCTGGGGGAGGGAGCCAGGCTCGTGGGCCGTTCCCGATTCGACGACTATCCTCCGGAAGCGGGCGACATCCCCGACGTCGGCGACGCGATTCGCCCTTCGGTCGAGACGGTCCTGCTGAGAGATCCCGACCTGGTGATACTCATCGGTGGATCGGACAACGCGGATGCGGTCCGAGAGATGGAGCGCCTCGATATCCCGCACCTGGTCGTGCTGTTCAACACGCTCGAGGATCTCCGCCTCAACATCATCCGGCTTGGACGACTCGTTGGCTGCGAGGACCGAGCCCGGGGCCTTTGGGACGAGATCGAGCGGGAAATGGAGGCGGTGCGGTCCGCGGTCGCTGGGAAGCCCGCTCCAGCGGTCTACTACGATGTGGGATACCCCCCTGCTTTCACCATCGGAGCAGGAAGCTATCTCGACGCCCTGCTGTCGACGGCGGGGGGCCGGAACGTGTTCGGCGACCTCGCCGCTCCGTCTCCCCAGGTCAGTTTGGAGGCGATCATCGCGCGCGATCCGGACGTGATCATCTACCCCGTCAGCGGCAGCGGCCCCACTCACTCGGCCGGGCCCGCGGAGCGGCCGGGGTGGGAGAACCTGAGAGCGGTCAAGAGAGGAGCGGTGCTGGAGGTGCCCTCCGATCTCATGCATCGCCTTGGTCCTCGGGTGGGGCGGGCCGCCAAAATCCTGGCGGCGGCGCTGCATCCCGAGATCCGGAACGGGAACGAGTGATGAAGAGGGCACTCGCCCTGGCCACCTTGCTGGTCCTTGCGATCACGATCGGCATGTCGGCCGGAGCCGCCGCCTTCCCGGTCGCCGATTGGTTCGACGCCATGCGCGGCAACCCGGGGCCGGCCTCGACAATTCTGTGGAGGGTACGGCTGCCTCGGGTCGTGACCGGCGCCCTCACGGGCGGCATGCTCGCGGTGTCCGGGGTGGTATTTCAGGCACTGCTCAGGAATCCCCTGGCAGAGCCGTACCTGCTCGGAGTGTCCTCGGGCGCGGCCCTGGGGGCGGTGTCCGCTCTCGCCCTGGGCCTGTCGGCGACCGCGTACTTCGCCCTCCCACTCGCTGCGCTCGCGGGCTCTCTGGTGGCGATCGCCGTGGTGTTCGAAGTCGCCCGCGTTCAGGGGCGGCTCGATACCCGAGTCCTCCTGCTGGCCGGGGTGGTGGTCAGTGCGTTCTTCAGCGCGTGCGTGCTGCTGATTCTAACGTTCGTTCGGGCCGACACCCTGCGCTCGGCCTTCTTCTGGACGCTCGGGAGCCTGAGTGGCGCCTCCTGGGGCATGATCGCGGCCATGTCGGTGTACACGGTCCCGGCTCTCGTCGTGCTGTTCGGGCTCAGCCGACATCTCAATGCGCTCACGCTCGGCGAGGAGACAGCTGCCCATCTGGGAACGGAGACGGAGACGGTCAAGCGCGTGGCCTTCCTTCTCGCTTCGCTTCTCGCCGCCGCGGCCGTGTCCGTCGCCGGCGTAATCGGCTTCATCGGACTCGTGGTGCCTCACGCGGTCCGGCTGGCCGGTGTGCGCGATCACAGGGCCCTGACTCCCGTGTCGTTCGTCGCGGGAGCGTGTGCTCTGGTCCTGGCCGACGCGGCTGCCCGGACCGTGGCGGCGCCCATGGAGATTCCCATTGGGGTGGTCACAGCCTTCCTGGGTGTCCCGATGTTCCTGATTCTCCTTCGGCGGACGGTGCGATCGTGATCTGCGGCCTCGAGGGAGTCTCGTTTCGGTATCGCGGCCGCCTGGCCAACGCCCTATCGAACGTTGATCTCACGGTGGCCGAGGGGACACACGTAGCGCTGGTGGGTCCAAACGGAGCGGGGAAGAGCACGATTCTGCGCATCCTCACCGGTGTTCTCACTCCGGACGCCGGAAAGGCCACGGTGCTGGGGCGCGACGCGGGAGACTGGAAGCGAAGAGAACTCGCGCGGCAGGTGGCGGTCGTGTCGCAGGGCGGCGAGGCCCAGGTGCCCATCTCTGTGCGCGAACTGGTGAGCATGGGGCGCCATCCCTACCTGGGTGCATGGTCGGCATTGAGTCGGGAGGATCACGCCACCGTGGACGCGTGCCTCGAGTCTGTGGATCTCATCTCGCTATCCGCCTGTGACGTACGCGAGCTGTCGGGCGGGGAATTGCAGCGGGCACGTCTGGCCCGGGCCCTGGTTCAGGAACCTCGAATCCTTCTGCTTGACGAGCCCACCGCGCATCTGGACCTGGGGCACGAAGCACGCTTCATGGAACTGGTTCGGCAATACACTGTTACACAGTCGGTTACAGTTGTTGCCGTAACCCATCACTTGAATGTCTCGGCGCGCTTTGCAGACCAGATGGTACTGCTCTCGGAAGGAACCGTTCTGAAGCAGGGGCCTCCAGATCTGGTGCTCACGCCCGAACTCCTCGAGGCGGCATTCCACTGGCCCGTGGCGGTTGTCGACCTGGGCGCGATGGGCCGGCACGCGATTGCGGGGAGGCGGGACTCAGGGGGTGGTGTTCCGTGACCGGCATCAGGGATCCGGGTCGCCCGGGGAATTCGACGGTCCTGAGAAGGGCGCTCCCGAGGACATTCGTGTGCTGCATTCTGTCCGTTGTGCCTGCGACGGCCGGTGCCCAGGAATCGGGGCGGGAAGTAGTGGTTACGGTGCGCGCGGTCTCCGAGGGAGGCGCGGCGATATCTGGGGCGTCCGTTACAGTTCACGACGTCACCGTGGTCTCGCGGGGCGCGGCCCTCCTGGGTCGTTTCGCCGCTGAAGACAACGCGGTTCCGATTCGACTGGAGGTCGGCCGCGACTATCGCATACGGGTCGTGGCACCGGGACACCGTGGGCGGGAAACGGAGGTCTCGCCGACCGGCCCGACCACGGTCCGACTGGTTCTCTCCGTCGACCCGTATGAACTCCCCCCGATCATGGCGGCAGTGGGCTCCGGAGACTCGGATTTGCATGCCCGGTCCGTGTCCCAGGCGCGTTTTGCAGACGAATCGCTCACCTACGCGACGGTAGCCGAGTGGCTGCGCGATGTTCCCGGTGCCACCCTTCGCGGCCGCGGTCCGGGTGGGGCCCAGGTCCTGTCGGTGCGTGGGAGTCGGCCGGAAGACGTCCTGGTGCTGCTGGACGGGGTAGCCCTGAACGATCCCCTGACCGGCAGGGCCAACCTGGAGATGATTCCCACCGCTACCCTGGAATCGGGCACGCTGGTCCACGGGGCCGCTTCCCAGAAGTACGGATCCGGAGCGGGAGCGGGAGTCCTGCTTCTTACATCGCGAACAGGACACGGGTCCGGGATCAGCGGAGGAGTCCGCATGGAGTCGTTCGGGGGAATGGGCCTCGATCTTCAGGCGGAAACCTCCGGGCAGGAAGGCCGCGTGGCTCTGTCACTTTCCGCAGCCAGGGCCGAGAACGACTTTTCGTTCCGCAACCCGGTCGCACCTGAAGGGGCGACGGAGGTCCGGACGAACGCTGACGTGGCTGGTGTGCACGGTGCCCTCACCGTAGCCTCGGGGCCCGTGTTCGGCAGCCTTCGCTTCGATCGCGCCGAGCGGGGGATCCCGGGGAGGGCTGGCACGCGAGCGTTTGAGGATTCACGTGCCGAGGACCGTTCCTGGATCGCAGCCACCGGCCTCGAACTGCCGCGGGTGCGGGGCTCGGCCAGCTACGCCCGGCACCACCTCGAGTACCGCGCTTCTTCCGAGGATGTTGAGTCCGCGCAGGATGTGAGGGAGTTTCGCGTGGCCGGGGATACGGACATTCCGTCGAGCCCCCTGACACTGGGTGCTCGGGTCACCCGGGAGGAAGTGCGGGGAGACGCCATCGCCGGATCGCCCGGGCGTACCACGGTCGGCGGACGGCTGGCCTCGGCCTTGACCGCAGGCCGATTCAGCGTGGACCCGGCCCTGTCGGTCGACGTTGCCGGAAGCCGTGTGGTGGCCAGCCCGGAGGTGTCCGCGACGTGGATGGCAAACCAGGAAACCCGGGTCTGGGGTCGGGTAGGGCAGGGGTTCCGTCTGCCGACGTTCGGCGACCTGTACTTCGCCTCCCAGTACCAGCTGCGAGCCAATCCGGGCCTGGAGGCCGAGCGGATCGTATTCGATTCTGAGCTGGGGGTCAGCGTCCGGACCACACCGGGGGCCGTGGAGTTGGGAGCTTCGGCCAGCGCCTGGGCCCGTCGAACCGAGGACCCCATCGTCTGGTTGGCAAGCTCCGTCGCTCTGTGGAGCCCCCGCAACCTCGGAGAGCTCCGCGCTTCCGGTCTCGACCTGCAGGTCGAGCTGGTATCTCGAGGACGCGCCGAACTCGGCTGGCGGGCCCAGTTCGCCGGCACCCTGCAGCGGAGCCGGGTAGGCTTCGGGAGCAATCGTAATCCATTGCCGTACGAACCCGGCACTGCCGGCCGTGCCAGCATCGAGGGCTGGAGGGGAGCCACCGGTCTGAGGCTGGATATCAGGTACACGGGTGCTCGGAGTACGAGCCTCGCGGCGACCCGAGACCTCGAGGGATTCACAACCGTGGACGTATCCGGCCGGTACCACTTCGATGCGGGATCGCTGCGAGTTGGAGTGTTCGCCAGGATCGAGAACCTCCTGGACCGACGGTACCAGTTGATCGAGCTCTTTCCCGAACCGGGGCGCCAGTTCACTCTGCGTTTTGAGGCCAGGAGGGCCGAGTCATGATCCGAGGGCGTCCCGTCCGCATCTGGTTCCTTCTGCCCCTGCTTGCGGTCGTCGGCGCATGCAGCGACTCGTCGACCGAGCCTGCCGCGCCAATGAGCAGCGGTGTATTCGTGCTCAATTCAACGGGGCAGACTCTTGCGTCGTTCTCGGTGCTCGAGGGCCTGGAAGTCGGAGCCCCTCCGACTGACCTGGGCGCGGGTTTCGACGGTGACGCTTTCGATCTGACGACCTCGTTCGCGGTGACGACGGTATCGGCCTTCGGTGGCAGTCGCCTCCTGTTCGTCGATCTGGCATCAGGTGACGTCCTCACGACGTCTTTCCCGGCCCCTCAGTCCGATCTGACCAATCCGTCAGCCGCTTCGTTCGATCCGCAGGGAACGGCCTGGGTCGGTGGTCGGTCAAGCGACGCCATCTACAGGGCGATCCCGGGCGATCTCACGGCCGTAAGGGTGGCCAGTGGAGTCGGTACCTTCATCGAGAGGGTGGTTCCACACGGCGATCGACTGTACGTGATCGACGCCAACATCGACGACGACGCTGGATCGTATGAGCCGCTCGGCCCCGGTCGCGTCGTCGTACTCTCGCGGGTGGGTGCAGAGGAACAGGTGATCGACCTTCCCCCCGCCGCTTTGAACCCTACGGAAGCGGTCGTGACTGAGGGAGCGCTGCTTGTACTGGCCTCGGGGACATTCGATCCCACGACATTTCTACCCGCGAGCGATGGCAGCCTCGTCGCGGTCGATCTTGCCACGGGCCAGGCAGGATCGCCGGTGCCACTGGACGCGAACGGCGTATCAATGAAGTTGGGTTCGGATGGCTTCGTCTATGTGACCACGACATCGGACTACCAGACACTGGACCTCCTGCGCTTCGATCCAGTCAGCGGGACCTTCGCTCGCGGGCCGGCAGATCCCATACCCGTCCGGGGTGAGGATGGTGGACGGGTAGACTGCTGGTCGGCCACGGCGCTCAGCGACGGCCGCATCGTGTGTGTCACGTTCAGCTTCGCCGAA
>Ga0272441_10002255_pt1 | contig 39463 bp, 36 predicted proteins | sample SSMProp6N_FD_193582 | JGI IMG/M metagenome (GOLD analysis project Ga0272441, IMG submission 193582) | Marine sediment archaeal communities from Little Sippewissett salt marsh, Falmouth, MA, United States - SSM-Prop-6N | ecosystem: Environmental > Aquatic > Marine > Wetlands > Sediment ... | reverse complement strand
CCTGCAACGACATAGCCTTCAATGCGGTTATATTTTTTTCTGAAGAGATCAAAACAGATCTAAGACAAATGAAACCGAGAGGGTATCATGAAAGCATTATGGAACGGCAAGGTGATAGCAGAGAGCAATGCAACGGAGGAAGTAGAAGGCAACCACTATTTTCCGCCCAATTCGATACAGCTGGAATATTTGAGCCCGAGCGGGACAACAACCGTTTGTCCCTGGAAAGGCACTGCGCACTACTACTCACTGAAGGTTGACGGAGAGGAAAATCCAGACGCAGCCTGGTATTATCCTGATCCCAAAGACGCAGCTATGCGGATTAAGGATTATGTAGCGTTCTGGCGTGGAGTGGAGGTTGTCAGTGATTAAATGTGTCGCAAATCCTGTCTGTGACGATGCCCTGTATGGCGTTGGTTATGTTTTGGATTTCTGCAGGCGCTTTTTCCAAGGTTTATGAACGAGATTCGATGAAGAGAGTATTTATTCTTGAATTTGTGGCGGCGTTTCTGTTTTTCGTCCTGCTTACGGTGCCGTTTTACATCTGGAACCTCGATGTTTTGCTGCAGGAACATTTCTGGCACAACGGGCAGTGGATTTTCCGTGACGAGCCGCTCTGGAATTTTCTCTACGACTACGGTCCGGCGGCGGCTTTCGCCGCAACGATAGGTGCATTTCTGCTGTGGCTGCTTAGCTTTGTGAGCGCAGAACTGCGGTCGAGGCGCCGTGAATTCGCCTTTGTGTTCCTCCTGATGATCGTTGGTCCGGGTCTTTTCATCAACGCCTTGTTCAAGGAGTACTGGGGACGACCGAGGCCCCGCGAGATCGTTGAGTTCAACGGTGGGGTGAATTATGTTCCGCCGCTCATGATGGGCGAGTTTGTCAGATCTCTGAAATACGAAAAGATGCTCGAGTCGAGCAATGGGGCTGTGGAGTGGGATATTCTTCGCAATCTCTACGCGATCAAAGGTCGCTACAACTCATTTCCTAGCGGCCATGCTTCTGTGGGCTTCTTCATGATGTTTCCCTATTTTCTTTATCGCCACCGCAACCGGCTGGTTGCTCTATTCTGGCTTGGCGGGGGTGTTTTTTTCGGAACTCTGATGGGGGTCGGCCGGATGGCGCAGGGGGGGCATTTCGCAAGCGATACGCTTTGGGCCGGAGCGATGATCTATCTCTCGGCGCTGTTGCTGTGTTTCTTACTCAAGGTCTGCAAGGGTAGATAGGTAAAGTTGTTCAAAAGGCGCAAAAGTGAAGCAGGTTCCATTTCATTCCTGCCGGTTTCACTTACTTTTGGTAGCAAGTTCCCGGAAGAAATCCTCGATACGTCTCGTTCCGGTTGCGGGTGCAACACAGTCTATTTTACTGACAGATAACCCGAACGACAGGATGTTTGCCATCGGCTTGTTGAATACCGAAATGTAGATGAATTTTTTTATGCCATGAGCCCTTGTCGGTTGCATCACCCGTGAAAGTTTCGTCGACAATGTGTGCAACAGGAGGCTTGATGTTCGGGCCTTCACCGGCAAGTTTTTCGGGCTCTCTCACCAGCGTGCTCAGGTTTGTGGCTGGTAGGGCTTATCGTCCAGTTTGCGCAGAACGCCGTGGCGGTGGGCCTGTTTTTTCCAGTTAACTGAACCGAAAAGCCGGTAGATCCATGCCGGAACGAAAGGTTTTGCCAGTTGCCGGCAGGGTTCTTCCGGCACAGGATTCCCCTCGGCAAGGGATTCAGCGACACGATCGAGATTTTTTCTGTACGGTATAACAGTACCGCCGAGCTCACCGAGCGGATGTCCGTGCACCAGCCCTTCGCCCCCGCCGATGGAGATCCCTCCCGTCCAATGGAACCCGGATGCACTTGCAAAAGCTGCGCAGGCGGCAAGCGCGTTCTCGTTGTGCGTTGACTCAATAAATCCGCAGTTGGCGATCGCTGTTAAACCGCCATGTACCGGTCTGCCGTGGCGGTATTCGTGAATCTGGCGCATTGCCGCTATCACCGGTGCGGGAAGACTGTCGATATAGAGAGGAAAGGCAAGCAACGCCAGGTCGGCGACATCGACAGCTTTCAGCATTTTCGCGGTTTTTTCAGGGTTGCGCGCTACCTGATAGATGTGTATTGTTTCTGTGGCAACGCCCTTTTGCCGGAGACGGCCAAGCAGATATTCTCCAAGAGAGGCGGAGGTGCTTTTTCCCATGCGCGGACTGCCGACGAGCAGCAGCGCTTTGCGTACCGGACTGCCGGTTTCGGAGATGGAAAATCGGGGGAGTTTTTCAGGAGATCCGGTTGCTGCACTTTCGACAGCCGGGAGCAGGGACTTCAGGTGCTTCCTGATGTCAGGCTCGCTCGCAGTGCTCTCGATGATGCCGCAACCATATTTTTCCGAATAAAAGTTGATCGAATTACGGTAGGATAGATTTCTGAATATTCTCTCCTCAGTTTCATTCTGTCCCTCCTGCCAGCCGATCGTCAATATGCCAGGATACGCCGCATATCGTCGTTTGTGGTGCATCTCGCCATCGACCATCGAGAAAAACGGTGAGACGTTGGGGATCAGGCGGTCGAGCAGCCGTTTCAGTTCCGGGGAATACACCCCGAAGGTGACCGGAGTCAGAAGCACGACAAGGTCGCTTTGTATGAACTTTCCGGCAAGAAGGCGACCGTCGTCGTCGATGACGCACAAGCCCGGAGTTTTCAGCCAGCACTGGAAACATCCCGTGCAGCTGCCGAGAGTCCTGTTGCTCAGCACGACGTGCTCCGTTTGCCAGCCTCGTTCCGAGAAAAGCTCTTTCAGTATTCCCGCTACCCTGGCGCCCGTGAGGTCTCCTTCCGGTGAACCGTCGAGAACAAGGATGTTCATCTGGCCTCCCGTTCCATTACCCAGGCGATGACCGTTCCTTCAGCAAAAGCGATGACAGCCCAGAAAATCAGTTCTATGGCTATGAGTTGCAGGGGCTCGCCGAACTGGTTGAACGGGGTGAAAAACTCCCAGAAGAGGTAGGTCATAAAGAAAATGAGCCCTGACATCCTGACGGCCCTCGGCAGAAAACCGGTCGGCCATGCAGAAGCGACCGAACGGTAGATGAAGGCATGACCGATGCCGAAGAGTATGATGCCAAGAATAATGGGCAGGGGAGTGTTGACGACAAGGGGGAGTGGCTCGATCTCTGTCCATATGGCAACAAGCTTTTCGCTCTGTATGGGCGAGGTCAGGAGGAAGCCCTTGCCGTCCCAGCCGAAGCCGATGGTCCGGAAAGTCAAGAGCATCGAGACGTTCATCGCAATCCCTCCAAGCAGACCGGCTATTATTGTTTTTTTCATGGTTGCCTCCGGTTTTAGTTATTCAGGAAAAGGAGCCTTCCGGTTTTTGCGGACTTTTGACGAACTGTCGGCAAATCGAATCAAGTTCGAAGAGGTAGAGCGCTGCCCCATTGTCTCCGAACGGGGGTTGCTGACCGGTGATCTCAAGCGATACGAGTCCGTGTACCCGGCTCCAGATGAGCATGGCGACGGCATAGACTGCGAGCATTTCGGAGTCGGTTGTTTCCATCAGGCTGAAAAACCTGTGGTCAGGTTCTAGGACGGGGAGCGGCACTCCTTCCACATCGAGGCGTCCCTGGCCGTGCAGTTCCCCGACGATGCCGGTGAGGGCGCTGAGTGAACGCATCATGGCCGGAAGAATCTCCTGCATGGGCGGCACATAGCCGGCAACCGGGTTTCCGAAGATAAGCAGGTAGCGCTGCGGATGGTCGAGTGCCCAGTTCCGGTAGGCCAGACCGGTCGCCTTCAGGCGGGCTATCTCCAGCCCCGGCTCGGGGCACGCATCTCTGGCGGCAAGCTGGCAGTCACCGAACGAGGTATACGCGTCGATAATGAGCTCCGTTACCAGCGCGTCGCGGTCGAAAAAATAGTTGTAGATAGCTGGCGCGGTGATGCCGATGTCGCGAGCTATTCGGCGGAGCGAGAGCGACGGCGCTCCTATCTCGGAAATCTGCCTCCACGCAGCTTCTTTTATAACATCCCGCAGATTCGGTGTCTGCAGGGTTTTGAGCGGTCGTGCCATATTTTGTTTTTATTTACAGTGTAAATATACGATGTGTATTTATGAGATGCAACGAATATATCCGGTTTCTCTGATTTCCAGGGGAATGCACCCATGAACCAGGGTATGAGTATGAATTCATATGGGCACCTCTATTTATTTGTTCCGAAGCCCGATTACTGCGTTGGGCGGTGCTCGAAATCCTCATGTACGTCGTGTACACTCCGGTTTTTTCGCTCCGTCCGCCTTGTCCTCGGGCTTCTCACGACAATAAATAGAGGTGCCCATATGTAACTAATGCATTACTTTGGTGATGACAATACGTGAACAGGTTCCTTCTTATGCGTTCTCCTGAGATGTGGACTGGCCCTTGGCTATTGTCTCACTTGAAAATGAGATGTTTGGTTGCCGGGGAAATATGCACAGTCGGTTCTGATTTCAGTGGCAAAGTGGAGTTCCCCAATGAATGTCATGTCTCTGTTCCTTTTTTTCCGTAAGTTATCTATTAAAAGCCTTTCCCTGGTTTTGTTCCGGCCCCCATGCAGTTAAGCCTTCTCTTGTGGTCAGCAACTTGCATATAGCTTTTATATGCTACGCTCCGGTTCATGCGTGAGGATTGAAATTTTACTGAATTACAGATGAGCCTTTCCGGATACATCCAAAAGAGCGTTAGGGATGGAACGAGAATTTCGCGTTTCAACGTCATCTGGGGGATGGTGCTTGCCGTTCCAGGGAATATGTTTTTCTACTTTCTGCTGAAATACGGCTTTGATATGCCCTATGAGAATTTATTCCTGCGTCTTACCGGTTCGGCGCTTGCTCTGATGCTTGTATTTTTCATCCGGACCGATTCTCCTTCCGAGAATAAGTATTTCAGGCTTTGCTGGCACTTTTCGCTCATTTTCATTCTTCCGTTCCTCTTTACCTTTCTCCTGCTCAAGAACAACTTTCACGAGCTCTGGCTCTACTGGGAGATCTTCATGATCTTCGTTCTTATCGCCTTCGTTCCGAACTGGCTTTTGCTGCTGTTTGATCTTTTCGTCGGGGTACTCGCCGCCGTCGTCTGTTTTGTGCTGACAACCCCCGTAATCCAGCTCAATCCCGACTTCGATATTCCCGCCTATCTCACTGTCATTTTCTTCACTGTTGTTGTCGGGTATCTCCTCAGTTACAGCAACAGGACAGGGCAGGTCGCCCTTGAAAAAAATTCGGCACTTCAGGCCCTTGCAGGAAGCATCGCGCACGAAATGCGCAATCCGCTGGGGCAGGTCAGGCTTAACCTCGATATCATAGAGCAGCAACTTCCTGCATACAGGAAGCATGCTTCATTGCCGGGAGGCAAGGTGCCGGACGATTTTTTCAAGTTGCTTGACAGTCTTTACCAGCATGTCGCCTGGTGCCAGATTGCGGTGAAGCGCGGAACACAGATCATTACCATGATTCTGGACGAGCTCAGGGAGAAACCCGTTGATAAAAGCAGTTTCACCTACGCTTCCTCCTCGGTGATGACAAGCAAGGCAATCGATGAATACGGATTCGAATCAGGTGAGGAGATGGAAAAAATCAAAATCGACGACACGCAGGATTTCATGTTCAGGATCAACGAGACGATGTACGTTTTCGTGCTGTTCAATCTGATCAAGAACTCGCTTTACTTTCTCGAGTCCCGTCCTGAGTCCAGAATCTACATTACACTTGAGAAGGGACACGATGTCAACAGGGTCAAGGTAAAGGATACCGGCCCTGGAATCTCGCCTGAGAACATCGACAAACTGTTTGACCCCTATTTTACGGCGAGCAAGAAGGGGGGCACCGGGCTGGGACTCTCCTACTGCAAACGCGTTATGCAGGCGTTTGACGGAGAGATTACATGCGATTCCGTCGAGGGTGCGTACACCGAATTCGTGCTGACCTTTCCGGTTGTCAGCACTGACGAGCTGCAGGCGAGCAGGGATAGGATGATCGAGAAAAATCGCGCGCTTTTCGACAAAAAACGCATCCTTGTCGTCGATGACAAGGCCCAGGACCGGACGGTGCTGCGGGAAGCGTTCATACCTTTTGAGGTTTTCGTGGATGAGGCTGGAGATGGAAAAAGCGCGATCGGTAAACTTTCGGCGGAGCATTACGACCTTGTGGTTATGAATCTCTCGATGCCTGTGCTCGACGGTTACGAAGTGGTGGAAATGATCCGGAACGGCAAAGCCGGACAAGAAGCTGCGACGATCCCGATCGTCGCCTATACCGAACAGCCTTACACCGTCGTGCATGGGATGGTTAATAAAGCCGGGATGCAAGAGGTGCTGACAAAACCCTGTACAGATTACGAAATAATCAGGACGATTGCCGCTGTTTTCCGCGAGAATAGTTGTATCGCATGGCATGCTCTCCATGGCAAGAAAATCCTCGTCGCTGACGATTCGGTGGTCAACCGTATGGGGATTGCCCGGCTCCTCGAAAAGTACGGGATTCAGGTTGACGAAGCCCTGAACGGGGATGATGCTCTCAGGAAGCTTGAAACCGGTGTGTTCGATCTGGTATTGATGGATATCGGTATGCCGATCGTCGACGGTTTGCAGGCGACGAAAAAGCTTCGGCAGTCGAAAAATCCTGCAGTTTCTGGTATACCGGTGATCGGTTTCAGCGGAGAGTCGGACGAACAGCTGATAAAAGAAGCCATGCGGGCGGGCATGAATGACTATCTCGTCAAACCGGTCGACATGCAGCTACTGCTTCACAAAATCAGCTGTTATTTTTAGTCAATGGTTCGCTAGTTCCACTGGAGGTGTGCGAATGTTGTTTTTCCGATGTTTCATTCCGGGCAAGAAGCACTCCCAGCCTGACCATCACGCTTCGTGGCAGCAATCTTCCTCCGTGTATCATGATTTTGTTGTACAGGCCCGGAATCACGAAGGCACGGTTTTGTTCGAGGGCCCTGATCGCGCTCTTGACGACTGGTTCCGGCGGTCCGACGGGAAGCAGTGTTTTATCTGGATCGACTCCCGCGATATCGAAAAGCTGAGTTCTGGTGAGGCCGGGGCAGACAGCGCAGACATTGACTCCCGACCCGCATAACTCCTCGCGCAGTGCTTCGGAAAACGAAAGGATGAAGGCTTTTGTCGCCGCGTAGAGAGCGTTGAAGGGTACTCCCTGAAAGGCAGTTATGGAAGAGACGTTGAGAATACCTCCCCGCTGTTTTCTTTTCATACCGGGCAGCAGGAGCGAGGTAAGCTTCACGAGGGTCAGATTATGCAGGACGACCATTTTTTCGAGGTCTTTGATCGATTCAGTCTCGAAGGGACCAGCCAGACCGAATCCTGCATTGTTGACGAGCACGTCGATTTCAAGGGATAGCTTTTCGCAGCTCGAAACGAGCTTTTCAGCGCTGTCGGTATGTGACAGGTCCTGGTTCAGCACGACGATGACGCTGCCGTGCCTGTCTGAAAGTTTACCGGCGAGAGTTTCGAGTTTTTCCTTCGAGCGGGCAACCAGTACCAAGCTTGCACCTCTTGATGCATATTCCCGTGCAAAAGCCTCTCCAATGCCTGATGACGCTCCGGTGATTAATACTGACCCCATAAGTAAGGGTTTTTAACGGTTTGCAATATGACCGGGATTCTTGTCCCGGGAAGCTCTGAATGCTGTACACAAAGTATACGTATTGTTCTTTAAAAGGGAAGGGGGTGTTTCGTTTAATGGCATAGAATAGTTTCCTGTATTCTGGTGGAACGAATGGCTATTACCGTAGAAAACCGGAATTATTTCTCATACGGCACTATAGGTTTTAAGTTTTTATGATGGAAGACGTTCTGAGCATTTTTTACTTCTGCACAGTATTGCCCGGAGGCTATTTTTTCCCGTGAACGAATAAGGTTATTTATGGTGTTGTTCTTGCTGTGTATTCTGTGTATTTGGATATTGACTCTTTTTTGTGGATATTCATCCAGCGGCCTTGTATTGCTCTCGTTAGGATTTTTCAGGTTAAGACAGGCGAAGAGATTAAAGCAGAGGTGCTTAAAGTAAATAATTGAGTGTATGAATTTAATGAGCGAAGTAAAAGAACGGGTCAGCACCATTCCTGTTGTAAAGGCGAAAGCCCTTGGCGGGGTTGTGGCCATTGCCGGGCTGTGTTCTATGGGAATGATGGTGAAGGGTCATACGTCGCATCAGCCCCGAGAGAAGACGGAGCAACATTACAAGGACTATGTTCAGGCTTTCAACAGCACTGAAATGGAATGGCTTGCCCGCAACATCTACCATGAAGCCCGTGGAGAGTCGTGGGAAGGGATGCTCGCGGTCGGAGTGGTGACGCTCAATCGCGTCAAGTCTCCTGATTATCCCGATACCATAGAACGTGTCGTCAAGGACTATAAACAATTCAGCTGGTTCTGGGACGGCAAGTCCGACAGGGTGAGGAACCGGAAAGCCTGGAGAAAGGCCAAGGCGGCGGCTGCAGAAGTCATGCTGAATCCGGATCATCCTCTCGCCGGGGAGCTCAAGGGAGTGATCTACTACCATGCCGATTACGTCGCGCCTTACTGGGCGGGGACAAAGCAGGAGGTCACCACGATCGGCAACCATATTTTCTACATGTAGCACTTTCGTTGTTCAGGCCTGAGTTGATCGATTCAAGAGATGCTACAAAACAAGTCTATAAGACCTATCCATAATCCATCGGGCTTGCATGAAGATGCTTAAAGATTCGTATCTCCTGAATCCCATTGCGATTGTCGCTCAATTTAGGGTTCAGGATATGCAGGGCAGACATACTAACAATATTTACTTATTTTCCGATTCTATAGTACAGGGGATGGATTCCGCATCAAGTGCGGAATGACTCAGTGGCGGCGGCGGAATGACTGAGTGGGTGTAGCGACCTCTATTTGTCATTCCTCTCGGCGGCGCGTTGCAGACGGTCGCGGATAGCCAGTCCGATGCCATCCGCCGGCGGCATTTCGCAGAAGATAACCGAGATTCCTTCCCGGTCGCATTCCCGGAAAAAGCTGAAAAGCCTGAATGCGTATTCTTCAGGGTTTTTGCAAATAGCGGTTTTTGCGATTCCTTCAGGTTGTTGAGAAATTCCTATCCACGCGCTATTGGTTTCTCTTTCAATGGGTGGATATCCCTCTTCGCAGAGAATGATCTGTGCTGAAGGGGAGTAGTGAGGGTATTTCAGTCCTGGGCTTTTTGGCGAATGTGTTTTTTCATTAGATGAGCCAGCTCTGATTTGAGGAACAACGTTTCTCAGGGATTCCAGGCTGATTGCTCCCGATCTGAGCAGCCGGGGCGGATGGACTGAACAGTCGACAATGGTTGATTCAAGTCCTATGGTGCTTTGCGGGCCTTTGAGCACGCAGGGTATTTTGCCTTTCAGGTCGTCATAGACAGCTTTCCAGTCGGTTGAGCTCGGTCTGCCGGAAATATTAGCCGATGGAGCGGCTACAGGATGGGTGCATCGTCTGAGAAATTCCTGTGCGACGGGGTGTGCTGGTAAGCGAATTCCCGCGGTCGGTAACCCAGCGGTTACCAGTTGAGAGACCTCCGGGTTCTTGTTGAGTATCACTGTCAGGGGGCCGGGGAAAAAGTGATGGATGAGCGATTCCGCGCTCCTGGGTATGTCCGAGGCAACTTCCTGTAACTGATGAAGGGAATGGATGTGAACAATTAGCGGATTGTCAGGTGGTCTTCCTTTTGCGGCATATATTTTTTCTATGGCAGCATCCGAGGTGATATCCGCACCAAGTCCATAGACCGTCTCGGTAGGAAACGCAACGATTTCTCCCCTGTTGATCCATGTCGCCGCTACGCCAACGGATTGTGTAACTATTGTCTGCATAAATGGTTTTGAGTGGGTGAGTCCCGGGCTGCAAGTTTTCAAATTTCAGGGACAGGAATCGAGCAGTGGCAGTTTGTGCGGCAAAAAAAAGAGATAATACAGATGACAGACAAGGGCGCTCGATAGCGGAATCGTAAGATTGTCGTCGATTTTATAGTCGTTTATCTTCAGAGAAAGGGCCTCCACCACTGTCGCGACAAATGCGGTAATGATTCCGGCAAACAGATCGAGCCCCGGCATGATAGCGACAATGACGAGTGCCGAAAGCAGAAACGCCAGACTTCCTTCAATACTTTTTTCCCCTATCGGGTGCTTTCCGAATTTTCTACCCACGAGGGCGGCCATCGTATCAGAAATCGCTACCAGTGAAAAGCAGGTAATGGCGATGACTTTCGGGAAAAAGAGTATGAGCAGGAGCGCGGAAAACGTAATGAACGTCGCCCCGTTAAGCTGTGGGATTCCTTTGGATAGTTCATGCTCACGGAGCATCGGGTCAAAGGTGTTGTGATACCAGCGAGCGAGGGACGGAATGAAGTTTTTCAGCAGATCTACCAGAAGAAAACCCGAAAAAAGAGGTATCAGGAGCAGAAGCGCAAGTTCTCTGGTGATGAAGCAGTAGATTATGGCGATCGAAACAGAGGAAAGGTGAATGATCTTTCGAGCCAGCTCGAACCTGAACTGTTGATGGACAGTTTCTGAATGTCGCATACTGTTGTTTTTTCGCCGCTTCGAGGGATAGTTAAAGACGTACTTGATTGTCGATGATGGGGGTAAAGATATGCAACGTTTTTTAACTAATATAAACTGCCATGAAAAAACCGTGTTATTTCATCTTATGATTCCTTGTGATTCTGGTGTATGTGTTGGAGAACGGCTCAATTTCCTGAAAATAAATCAATTGTACAAAGGTATGATTGTTGGAAAATAAAGTAACAATGAAGAAAGATTAAAACCACTGCTACAGCAGTTCCTGCTGAAGTGTATGATACTGTTTCAGCTATTACGTAGAAGGTCAGTAAACAAGTCGGATTGGTTACACGCGCAGTACTACTTTTAGTAATTGATGCAACTCGTTGTATTCGTAAGCCCGGAATTTTTCCGGGCTTTTTTTGTCCCTGGTAAAAGGAGTATCTTAAGAGCGCTTCGCATAACCTGATCTGATTTCGAGAAGTACTGAGGCTTTTATCCAACCTGATGTATGAGCATGACCGGGATGTCTAATGAATTAAAAAGAGTTGCAGCCATCGATCTCGGGACGAACTCTTTTCATATGGTGGTCGTCGAGGATACCGAAGAGAAAGGGATCGTTGAAATCGACCGCGTCAAGGAAATGATCTGTATCGGTCGCGGGAGTATTTCCTCGAAAATGCTTGAAGAGAAGGCTATGGAATCGGGGGTTACTACCCTGAAACATTTTCTGGTACTTGCTGCACAGCACGGAGTGACCCCCGGGAACATTATCGCTTTTGCTACCAGCGCCATTCGTGAGGCAAAAAACAGGAACGATTTTCTATGCAGGGTCAGGGAAGAAACCGGTCTCAAGATCAGGATAATTTCCGGTCTCGAAGAAGCGCAGTTTATTTATTACGGGGTTCGTCATGCAGTCAGGCTCTCTTCGGAACCTGAGCTGATTTTTGACATAGGCGGTGGTTCAGTGGAGTTTATTATTGCCGATCAATGGAAAATTCATCTGCTTGAAAGCCGCAAGATAGGGGTTGCACGCATGTTCGAACGGTTCATGACAACCGATCCGGTATCTGGACATGAACGCAATCTTCTTGAGCAGTTTTTCGCCGCGGAACTATTCAGTTCGGCTGAAAAGGCAAAGGAACTCGGCATTAGAACTGCCATCGCATCTTCTGGAACAGCTCAGAACATTGCCAGAATGATCCGTTCGATGACGGGGCGTGACGATGAGGTTATGCTCAATCAAAGTACCTTTACCCGTAAAGAGTTTCAGAAGCTCTATAAGTCGGTTATCTCGCTCAGTGTTTCAGAAAGGAAAAAGCTGACAGGTCTCGATGAAAAGAGAGTTGATCTGATTCTTCCCGGACTCATTCTGGTGAATGTGATTTTTTCACTTTTCAGGATCAAGGAAATCAAGATTTCCGATTCGGCTCTGCGTGAGGGCATGGTTATTCATTATCTGAGTGAGGGTTATACGGATAGCGAAGAGCAGGGCATAAAGCTGAATATCCGTCTACAGAGTGTTGTTGAGCTCGGATATCGATGTGGCTGGAACAGGGATCATTCCGAACAGATCGCCCGGTTGTGTTTTCAGTTGTTCGAACAGTTGCAGCCATTGCACGGGCTCGATGTTCATGATCGTGAGCTGCTTGAATATGCTGCACTGTTGCACAATATCGGGACCTTTATCTCGATATCCTCACATCACAAGCACAGTCAGTATATCATTCTTAACGGGGAGCTTCGCGGATTTGCTCCTGCTGAGATCAATATCATTGCCAACGTTGCCCGATATCATAGGAAAGCCCCGCCTTCAGTGAAGCATGAGCTCTATAGCCAGCTCAAACCGGGACAGCAACGGGTGGTCGATGTTCTTTCAGGAATTCTAAGGATCGCCAACGGGCTGGATCGGGGGCATCGTCAGAATATTGTTTCCATCGAAGCGAAGATAAGAGACAGCAGTATTACTATCGTCCTGCAAGCCAGACAGCATCCTGATATCGAAATCTGGGCGGCAAAAAGGATGAAATCCTGGCTGGAAAGTGTTCTGGGAAAAACAATTGATTTTGAATCCCTCTGAACGCTTATGAGAGACAGCTTCGCCGCCAATACGTTGTTGGATGAACCTTTCACGGTCCTGTTAGGAGGCTCTTTCAGAAAAGACGATCCGGGGGGGGATCTTCTTTTCTCAGACCCGTTGGAGTCGATAGCGCTCACTTCTCTTGGCGACCTCCGCTCATTTTTTGGAAAGCTTGAAGCTTTTCTTGCTGAAGGCTTCAGTTTGGCAGGGTATGTGGGCTATGAGGCCGGTTACGGTTTTGAGCCAGAATCTTTTTCTTTCGGAAGCGCCTCGAAATCGGGTCTTCCGCTTGCCTGGTTCGGGGTCTATCGCTCACCTGTGAGAGTGCCGGGGAATGGGGCCGAAGGTTTATTTGCCGGGCAGTGCAGGCCGGGAGTGCTTCAGTTTGACCTGACGCAGGAAGAGTATGCAGAAAAGATAGAGGAGATAAAGAAACATATTGCAGTCGGGGATGTCTATCAGGTGAACTTTACGGGAAGGTATCGTTTTGATTATAAAGGAAGTGCCTCCTCGTTGTTCCGGTATCTCTCATCCAGGCAGCCTACAGCCTACTCAGCGTGGATGAACCTTGGTGAGTATCAGCTCTTGTCGTTTTCTCCTGAACTTTTTTTCAGGATGAATGGCAATGGTATTGAAACCAGACCGATGAAAGGTACCGCACCGAGAGGACGCAGTGAGCATGAAGACAGGTTGTTCAAGGAGTGGCTGGGGTCCAATGAGAAAAACAGGGCCGAAAATCTCATGATTGTCGATCTTCTTCGCAATGATCTCGGGAGAATATGTAAACCGGGCTCAGTTGAAGTTCCTGAACTGTTTACCATCGAGACCTACCCGACCTTGCACCAGATGGTTTCTTCCGTTCGGGGTGAAGTACAGGATGACATTTCACTCTATGAACTGTTCCGCGCCCTCTTTCCCTGTGGTTCCGTGACAGGGGCTCCGAAAATAAGAGCAATGCAGTTGATTCATGATCTTGAACGCTCACCGAGAGGGGTCTATACCGGGGCCACAGGCTATATGCTTCCGGACAGGTCAATGTGTTTCAATGTCGCGATCAGGACAGCGATGTTGTGTGGTAATACCGGAGAATACGGGGCCGGAGGTGGTATTGTATGGGATTCAAATACCGGAGAGGAGTATAACGAGTGCAGATTGAAAGCGAAAATTCTCGAGCCAGGCACGGCTGAAAATTTCGGTATTTTTGAAACCATATTGTATAACGGATCGTATGTCTGGCTTGACAAGCATCTTGGACGTCTCAGCGAGTCGGCAAGGTGTCTGGGCTTTTCGTGCAATCTGGAGAGAATCAGGCATGAACTGGAACGCCTGACTGATGAAGAGCTTAAGGGCAGAGGAAGGTGTAAGATCCGTCTTGAACTCCATCCTGAAGGTGCTTTTCTGATAACTGTTGATGAACTTTCTGAGAGCTACTCTTCCGATCCGGTTTCTGTTTGCAGAGCTGGAGTTTCCCTGCCCTCAGACGGTCATCTCAGAATGCATAAAACAACAAGAAGAACCCTCTACGACGATCTGTTGCGAAAAGCAAAGAAAAGGGGTTACGATGAACTTCTGTTCTGCAATGACAGAGGGGAGATTACCGAAGGGGCGATAAGTAACATCATTATCTGTTCGGACGGTCAATATGTTACGCCGAGCCTTTCTTCCGGACTGCTTAACGGCATCTATCGGCAATATTTTCTTTCAACCCGCATGAATGTTCAGGAAGCGATACTCACTATGCATGATATCGAACAGGCCGATCTGCTGTTTGTCTGTAATTCATTGAGAGGGTTGAGGCGAGCGGTACTTTTCGATGAGGTGGAGTCATGACTCTTGAGGCTTTATGCCGTGACAGCAGGATCGCAAGATGTAAGGCTTCCCACGGAAGTGAGGTGACAGCATGTCGTGATAAGCTGAAAGAGGGGTTGACGATGAAAGGGATTAGCCGTATATTTTTTATTATAACCTGTTACATCAAAATGTTTTAAAATTCGTTACCGTTATGCGAGACCACACGCCCGACTTTAACATGCAGGAGCTTTCAACGGAAAACAAGAAGCTCATCGGAGACACCGTTCGCCATATCCTTGTTTGTCTGGCTGATGACAGGCAGTTAACATCAGATTCACTGCTCGAGTTCTGGGTTGAAGTACCCGGGGTCAAGCGTCCAAGGGGCACCTACCGGGGCGGTTTTCTCATGCCCGACAGCTTCATTACCGTTGCCGACTATTTTCAGGCTGACATGGATACGCTTGTTCCTGTTACGTCATTCAGTGATGCTGAAAGCGCCTGGAACGAATTGTTTGATGAGCTCTACTATCAGATAGAGATTTTTACGTCGCAGATTGATTGTTCAAAAGGCATCACACTTGAGCTTTGGACCGGTCACAGAAACAGGCCTGAAGGAGAGTGGGTATATGCTGTCGACACAAAAGTTGAGCTGATGTAAAGGTGGAGGGCACCTCTATTTATTTATTCTGCGCTTCAATTGCTTCGTTGAGCGGTGCTCGAAATCCTCATGTACTCTCTGTACACTCTGGTTTCTGTGCTCCGTTCGCCTCGCACTTGAATCGCTCATGACAATAAATAGAGGTGCCCTGGTGAATGACGGAAGGGAAATCAAAAAAATGGATTTCTGCGCTAGTCGCGGCCATGACGGATTGGAAAGAACGATGGAAGTAAAAGTCATGCCGCACTTGATGCGGCATCCATCGTTAAAGAATAATGTAAAGACATGGGGTACTGTGTAAGACCTGTGAAATAGATGCTCAGATTGCCTTGTTCTCATAGTCACAGGCAGGCAGGATAGGGCATTGCTGACACAATGGCTTTCTCGCCTTGCAGGTATAGCGTCCGTGCAGGACAAGATAGTGGTGAAAGTTGATTACCAGTTCTGCCGGAATGGCTGCGATAAGTGCATCTTCCGTTTCTCTTGGTTTTTCGGTTTTTACAAGCCCGATACGGTTGGCAACCCGGTGAACGTGTGTATCGACAGCCATTACAGGCTGACCGAAAGCGTTGCTGAGAACGATATTTGCTGTTTTTCTTCCGACTCCCGGAAGGCTTTCGAGCTCTTCGCGTGTAGAAGGAACTTCTCCGTTATATGATTCCATAAGCATCCTGCTGGCAGCAAGGATGTTTTTGGCCTTGTTGTTATAATAATTGATTGACCGTATAATGGTTTTCAGCTCATCCAGCTCTATGCGGCTCATGCTTTCAGCGTCCGGACAGCGGGAAAAAAGTTCTACAGTTATGACGTTTACCCGTTTGTCCGTGGCTTGTGCGGCAAGAATGGTTGCGACGAGCATCTGAAACGGGGACGAATAATGCAGTTCGCTTTTCGGTGAGGGGTATTGTGTTCCGAGAGCCGCATCAATGAGGGCTATTTTTTCCTTGATTTTCATCTCAGTGATCGTTGTTGTTCCATGTCGAGCGTTAAGTGAGGCGCCCTGCTCATGAATCGATGTTTTCTGTCTGGATTACCGTTCTTTCCGGAAGTATGACGCTGCTCAGCATGCCAAGATCCGGTGTGTCGCTGTAGACACAGCCAGTGTCAATAGCGATCAGTTTTTCAAGCATGATCGGTCTGGACATAGGGGTGTGACCGCAAACGAGCGTTTTTTTCCAGCTATACCTGTTGTTTTCCAGATAGGTTGAACGTAAATGAGTGCGCATCCAGCAGTAGTCTTCCGGTTTCATATAGTGCAGGTTGTCTGCTATGCTCATGTCCGGGTCGATGCCTCCGTGAGCAAAAAAAAAGTTCTCGGTTTCCAGGTGGTACAAGCATGAGTTTATGAATTCTCTGTGTTTCTCCGGAATGTCGAACCCGTTCTTGCATCCGTATGATTCCAGCATGGCAGCGCCTCCGTTCTGGAGCCAGAGGGGTGATGCTCCGTTGTCCAGAGAGTCGAGGAACATACGCTCATGGTTTCCCATAAGAAAGAAGCAGGAATACCGTTCACGAAGAGTCATGAGGAACTCGATGACTCCCTTCGAGTTGTTTCCCCTGTCGATATAATCCCCAAGAAAAACAAGCTGATCCGACGGCTGAAGGTTTATCAGCTCAAGAAGCCTTTGCAAGGTATGCAGGCAACCGTGAATATCACCGACAGCGATGATCCTTTTGTTTTCAGTAAGGCGATCGTCCATGGATGCTCGTTCTCTACTTTTCAGCACTGTTCTGCTCTTCGGACCGGACAGTATTCTTGTTTGAGTTATTGATCAGTCCGCGACCGCATTTATTTATTTTTCCCGATGATTTGAGGTCGTTGTACGTGGCGTCAAGGATGCCGTTGACAAACTTGCTGCTTTTATCGGTACTGTTGAATTTTTTCGCGATTTCAATGGCTTCGTTGATCGAAACCTTTGGCGGGATATCTTCAAAATAGAGCAACTCCGCTAAAGCCATGCGTAGAATATTTTTGTCGATGATGGCTATTCGGCTCATGTCCCAGTTGAAGGTATGTTTCGTTATATAGCCATCAATCTCCTCCTTATGATCGTGGATGCTCTGCAATACCTTTTTGTAAAACCGGACAGCACTTGAATCCTCGGCTATTTGCGGTGTGATAAGCCAGTCGGAAGCTGAATCCAGGTCAGTTCCTGTTAACTCGATCGTGTACAAGGCCTGTATGATTTTTTCCCGAATTCTACGGCGATAGGTTTTCATAAGAGAGGGTTCAGAGTATTATATGTTTGCAATGCACGAGACAACCTTTTGCGTATCCCCGAAGTCGTCGAAAAGGGCGTCAGGCTGATGGGATTTGAGCTGTTCAGCCGAATATGTTCCTGTTGAAACCGCGATAGATCTGGCCTGGATGGCTCTGGCGCAGGTGATGTCATGTTCGGTATCCCCGATAATGATCACTTTTTCCGGTGTGAACATTTTTCCGGTCAGGCTATAGGCACGTTCAACGGCAATTGCCGGTAACTTGCTTCGATGATGAGCATCATCGGCAAATGCGCCAAACGGGAAAAAGTGATTAATGGCGGGCAACTCAAGTTTATGACGTCCGGAACCTTCAAAGTTACCTGTCAGGAGGCCGAGAAGAATATCTTTTCTTTCTGAAAGCTTTCCAAGCAGTTCCGGAACACCGTTCAGGAGTTGTATGTCTTCAGGACGTAACTGTTTTTTTACAAGATCGATATAGGTGTTTTTTATTGTCGTGAATTTTTCGGAAATATGTTCATCCTTAAGGCCGGCATGTTTCAGCACGTCATGAATAATAACGCTGTCCATTTTTCCGGCAAAATTATAGCTGCGTGCGTTGCCTTCAGTTCCATAGACGGCCATCAGGGCGTCGACTAAAATCCGACGGTTGGTATTGCTTGCCAACAGCAAGGTTCCATCAATGTCAAAGAGTACCAGTTTGTTATACATCGGCAGGTGTCGGGGTTTCAGAGCGGGTTATTCCCAGAGTAACCGGGATGAGCCTGGAAACCCCTTCTTCTTCCATGGTTACGCCGAAAAGGGCCTGAGAAGAGGCCATGGTGTTTTTATTGTGAGTAACAATAATAAATTGGGTGTTATTCTCAAATTTTTTCAGGAGTTTAATAAACCGTTCAATATTTGCGTCATCCAGAGGCGCGTCGACTTCATCCAGAATACAGAAAGGGCTGGGTTTTACCAGATAGATGGAAAAGAGCAGGGCTAATGCGGTCAACGCTTTTTCTCCTCCGCTCAGCTGTTCAATGGATAACGGCTTTTTCCCTCGCGGTTTAGCTACGATTTCTATATGAGCTTCAAGAGGATCCTCCTCCGAAGTGATGAGTAGATCCGCTTCATCTGTTTCTTCGAAAAGTTCTCTGAATATGCGCACAAAGTTGCTTCTGACAGCATTGAATGTCTCATCGAACTTTTTCAGGGCAGTTTTGTTGATTTCTTCTATTGTTGTTCTCAGTTGAGTTTCGGCCCCTATCAGGTCTTCCTTTTGTTCTGTGAGAAAGTCAAGTCGTTCCTGCTCTGTTTCATACTCTTCAAGAGCAAGCTCATTGACTGCGCCGAACCGTTCAATTCTGTTTCGGAGGTCATCGAGCCGTTTTTGAGCGTGTTCCCTGTTGAAATTTTCAGCGATGTCTATGTCGATTGCATCGATACCGCAGTTATACCGAGCTTCAACAGAAGTGAAAATAGAGTCTATTGTTTTTTCGATTTCTGAGGCACTGCGACGGAGTTCATTGTGGACCTGTTGTTCCACTTCCTGTTTTCGTCGTAGTTCTCTCAGGCTGTTTCTTCTTTCCTGATTGACAATCTTGCATTCATTGTAACGGGTTTCCATTTCATTCAGTTTCTTCTGTTCGGCTCCTGAAGAGACCAGCCGGTCTTCCAGTGCATCCTGATACTTTTGGATTGTTGCTGCCGTTGCAACAAGAGCATTGTTAGTCTGCTCTATTTCTTTCTGCATGTTTTCAATTTCCCGCTCCAGCGATGATCTGTTCTGTTCACAGGACTGTATGCGAAGCCTCAACTTTTCAAGTTCCAGCACGCTGTCTTTATGTTTGTTAACATGGCGCTGGACTTCCTGAGTCTGGAGACTGAGTTTTCTTTCATTCTTTTCGAGCTCCTTTCGCGCATTCTCCAGCGATCTATGAAGCTCTGTGTTTGTTTCTTTGTGCGTCGATATCTGCGGAAACAGTCTATCCAGTTCCGCTTCTGTGGTTTTCAAGCGCTCTTCTGTATTTGCGCTTTCTTTTTCCGTCCGCTCGATATCCTGCCGTCGTGAAGCATGCTCGATATCCAAACGGGCAAGGCTGTTGTTAATTTCTCCGATTTCCCTTTCACGTGCAGAAAGTTGTTTCTCTTTTTCCCCGAGTTTGATATCCTGAAGATTGTTTCTGATGGACTGCAGTCTGGATTCTTCGAGCCCAATCTCTTTTTCCAGATCGTGTTCTTCAGCACGCAGTTGATCCCGTTCAGCTTTTTTGCCCAGACGAAGGCCCTCGTTTTCGGAAGAGCTTCCGCCGAAAACGACGCCGTTTCCGCCTATTTTTTCTCCGTCAGGGGTCACGAATGTATATCCGGGATTCTCCGAAGCAAGTTTTTCTGCCGTTAAGAAGGTATCGACAAGATAACAGGCTTCAGTAAGCGCTGTTATAGCCTTGTCAAGGCTTTTCGGGAAGCTCAGAATGCTTTTGATCTTTTTTGTTCCGTTAATCGCAGGCGATGCGTCCGTCTCAGGGGTTTTGAGCATATCAAGAACAAGAAATGTCACTTTTCCTTTTCCTGCCTCCGCAAGAGAGGTGATTCCTGTTTTTGCCTCCGGTAGAGATGAGCATACATAGTAGCCGAGGGATTCCCCCAGGACTGCGTTGATCGCTTTGCGGTGAACATCTTCAAGCGAAAGAAGGTCGGAAAGGCAGCCGTGTCCTGTCTTTCCCTGCTTGCCGTTTTCCAGCCAGGAAATTCCTTCCGGAAGCCCTTCATAAGTATCGAGGATTGAGTTTGCCAGCAATATCCTGTTTCTCAGCTGATCACGTCGGGATCGTAATTTCAGGAGAAACTCTTTTTTTGCCTCCAGCTGTTCGCCCAGATCCTGTTGCAGTTTTTTCAGCGAAAGGAGCTCTTTTCTTTCTGAAGAGATGACGATTTTCTGCTTCTCGATACGTTCGTTAAGCTTCTCTCTTGCAGGCAGGGCATCCTTGATGTTTTTCAGGAGCTCATTTCTGTGCTGATCCAGGTTCGCTATCGAGCTCTTCAGGTGATCGATGGTGGTTTCCAGTCTTTGTCGAGTCACATGAAGGTGAGAGGCTTTTTTTTGATGTTCAGAGATCCTTACCCTTGCCTTTTCCACGTCATCCCTTGAAAGAACAAGGGCGCTCTGCAGCGTATTCTGCTCTTTTTTCAGGGCAAGCAGTTCGTTTTCTAGGGTGGAAAAGTGTTTTTCCAGCGGCTGCAGCTGGTCAGCAAGCTGTTTTTTCTCGTTTTCACGTGTGACAGCCTGCTGCTTTTTTTCGGCAATTGCTCCTGCGACGCGGGTGGTGTTGTGGCTGAGACTTTTTTCCTGTTCCTGTGCCTGCAGGATGTTTTTTTCAAGAGCGTGAAGTTCCTCGCTTTTTTCGTTCAGAACTGCCTGGGATTCTGAAAGCATTCGCTCCTGCTCAAGCTGTTCAAGTTCGGACTCCTGCAGGCGACTGTCATTTGACGCGATTTTTGTTGTCAGCTCCTGAACGATTCTCTCCTGTTCCGAAATGCCGGTTTTCAGGGGGTGAAGTTTGTCGATACATTCATCAAAGTGAATTTTACTGAGCGTCAGGTCAAGATCTCTGAAAGAGGTAGTGATTTCATGGTACTGTTTGGCTTTTCTTACCTGGGATTTCAGGTTCCTGACTTTTTTCGTGACTTCCGCAAGAACATCATCAACCCTTTCGAGGTCGCGCTTTGTGGCTTCGAGCTGTTTGAAGGTCTGTTTACGGCGATGCTTGTATCTTGTTATTCCTGCCGCTTCTTCGAAAAGTTTCAGCCTTTCATCGCTTTTGTTGTTGATGATTTCCTCGATCATTTTCAGCTCTATGACAGAGTAGGCATCGCTGCCCATTCCGGTATCGGCAAAGAGTTCGAGAATATCCTTGAGCCTGCAGGGCACCTGATTGAGCAGATAGTCGCTCTCACCGTTTCGATAGACCCTTCGCGTGACGGTCACTTCCGTATATTCTGTGGGCAGGATGTTACGGGTGTTTTCAATGGTGATAGAGACCTCCGACATGCTCAGAGGTTTCAGTTTTCTCGAGCCGTTGAAAATAATGCTTTCCATTTTGGAGGAACGCAGAAGAGAGGTTTTCTGCTCACCCAGAACCCATCGGATAGCATCGACAACATTGGTTTTGCCGCATCCGTTGGGGCCGACAATGGCGGTAAGGCCTTTATCGAAAGTGATTTTGACTTTATGCGCGAAGCTTTTGAAGCCAAAAAGCTCGATTTTTGAAAGATACATCTGTTCGTGTGGAGTTAGTCAGATCGTGGCAAACTGATGCATGAAATGCTAGATTAAGCACCAGGAAAGCGGCCCGGTCTGCATCTATACTCAAATTTAAGAAAAAATAAACGATTGCAGTGTATTTTCAGGAGTCGATAACCATCCTGGCGACAGCAAGTGCTTCGGCAGCTTCTTTGATGTCATGAACCCTGAGAATGTTCGCCCCATTGACGGCGGCAATGGTATTTGCCGCGATGGTTGCCGTCAGGCGATTCTCCGGAGGCGGAAGACTCTCTTCTGAGCGTTGCATCGCTTTGCCGAGAAAAGATTTTCTTGAAAGTCCGCAAAGCAGGGGACGATCAAGGGCGTGAAATGCTCGTAGCTCACTGAGTAGCGAATAATTTTCGGCTACGGTTTTGCCGAATCCGAAACCGGGGTCAAGAATGATGTTCTTCAGCCCATGTTTTTGAGCGTTATCCAGTAAGGAAAAAAGAGCGGTTGTGACCTTTGAAACGATATCCGGTGTTCCGGTATTCATGTGGTGGCTCCATTTCATGTTGTCCGGTCGTCCGGTTGTGTGCATGAGGACCACTCCCGTTTGATGACGTTTGCATACCTCTGCCATAGCCGGGTCGAAACCAAGCCCGGAAATATCGTTTACGATCTGGGCACCTGCAAGGATAGCCTTTTCAGCGACAGCGGATTTATAGGTGTCGATGGAGATCAGAATATCGGATTGCCTGCGAAGTTCACGGATCACCGGGATCGTTCGGCGGATTTCTTCTCCGGCATCGACTTTCTCCGCTCCCGGCCTGGTGGATTCCCCTCCTATATCAATGATATCGACACCATCATCTATCATTGCCAGTGCTTTGCTGACGGCAAGATCGGTATCATGGCCACCATGCTCATTGTTCAATGCCCCGCTATCGAAAAATGAATCAGGAGTGGTATTGAGAATACCCATGATTTTCGCATGCCCGGTAAGGTCAAGTTCCCTGTCCCGGCATTGTATTCGGTAAGTACTGTTTTTCATATGCCTGTCAGCCTGATAGCTTGTTCGCACAATAGCCCGGATTTCAAGGCCCTGTACGGTAAAGACTTAGCCAGTTAAACAATTCCGAAAGGTACCGGTGTAAAGCACAAAAAGAAAATTATGATGGCGATCCATCCCATGAATGTTCTTCCGGCAGAAAGCTCATGATCGATTGCGGTGGGCGGGTGATCGATGCCGAGAAACCGGGTCAGTATAATTGCCCACAGTACCCAGCCCCCCCAGGACCACTCAAACATCCATTCAGGGAGAGGAACGTGTGTGCCGGGGATAAACAGTTCAACGAGCAGCAGCACAAGAGAGGGAAGACCGAGAAGAACGATAAAAAGCAGGAAGAGTATGGCGGCCAATCGATGTTTTTTCCTGCCGAACATGGCATAGATGACATGTCCGCCATCGAGTTGTCCAACGGGAAGGAGATTCAGCGCTGTGACAAAGCACCCGAGCCAGCCGGCGAAAAGAAACGGGTAGTGGTACATTTCACTCATCGGGGGTATGTATGCCGGAGCGGTCACTTTTTCAAGCAGCAGGTAGAGCAGGTTTTTTCCGAGGAAAAGAGTGTTTTGGGGAGGCGGTGCGGGAATGCCTCCAAAAGCTTCGTATTCAGGGTGTATGGAGTAGATATATTCAAAAGGTGGCAGATGGGTGAAACCGTAGACAAGCAGTCCCGCAGCAATGACAAATCCACTTAGAGGCCCGCTGATCCCGGTATCGAAAAGCGCTTTCGTGTCGGGGATCCTATCTTTGATGCGAATGACTGCTCCAAGCGTGCCAAGGCTCAGAATAAAAGGGAGCGGAGGGACGGGAATGAAGTAGGGAAGCGTTGCCCGCATCCGGTGATTGAGTGAGGCGAAAAAATGACCGAACTCATGAGTTCCGAGAAATAACAGCAATGAGAGCGCATAAGGGGCACCATAGCCGAGGTCTCGAAGAAAGAGAGAAATACTCTCAAAACGAACGTTATGTCCCATCCAGAAAGCGCCTGCCCAGAGGGTCGTTACCAGAGTCAGCGCAAATAAACCGAGATGAAGTGGATAGTTTTGTTCTGCAAGTATGCTTTGTCGAGAGGGAAGGTGCTCTCTCATGCTGTAGTGATAAAGTTATTCTTCTTTATTTTCGTGCTCTTCTTTCTCACCGAAGGTTGCGATAAGACCTTCAATGAGTTGCTGTTTTTCACTGTCCTTAAGGCTGGCATCAGGGTGTGCAGGAAGATAGAAAAAAGGAGGCATTTTACCTTCACGGACTTCTTCTGCGGCCTCATCGCCCTCATTTTTTCCGGGACGGCCCCATTCCGAAACATTGAATTTTTTCCTGCCGAGTTCTACATCGAATTGAGCAAGCCATGACGCAGGAGCGATGTTGGTATACCAGGGCCACAAGGTTTCATTGGAGTGACAGTCTCTGCAAGCCCGGAAAAAAAACGCTCTTGTTTGATCACTGTCCCACGAGGGTTCCCCTGTCACCGGCGGGTTCGTGTGATTTTTTCCATAGGGCACGAGCTGGGCAAGGAGAAGGATAACAATTAGCCATCCAAGCAGTTTTCCGATGTTCATGGGAGACTTCCTGTTCGATTGGTATGTGTTCGGGCACCTCTGTTTATTTATTCCGCGCTTCAATTGCTTCGTTGAGCGGATAGAAAGGGTTTCTGCGCTCCGTTCGCTTTGCCCTTGAACCGATCATGACAATAAATTAGAGGTGCCTAGAAATAGAGTGTTGTCAAAGTTGAATTTTGAGCACCGACAATGGCCAGGATAATTCCAGGGTGTGGCGGTTTGTGCCGGTTGCTATTTCAGTGATCAGATCGAGTTCCGTTTCGCTGTAGAATTTTCTCGCAGAGGTGTATCCGTCAAGGGCCAGAGCAGCTATTCTTTCAGACAGGGCGATTATGGGGACACCTGCAAGGAGATCAAGGCCTCTGTGACCGTCAAGCCCCAGGAAGAGGGATGCTCCGCTCTTCCTGCTCTGCACGATAATTCTTGCGAGTTGTCCCGGCGTAAAGTGATGCAGGCTCTGGGAGAGGAGAATGATATCATAGCGGCCGTTTTCAGCCGGATCCATTGAAAATGCGTTTATTCGCTGAAAATCAAGAGGCAGTTGTCTTTCTTTCGCGGTTTGATTGCCGAATTCGACGTATTTTGAGACGATGTCAGAACCTCTGATTTCAATCGGTAGTTTTCCGGTTTTTGCTTGTTCGGCAAGTGCGAAAGCCAGACCCCCGGCTCCGCTGGCAAGTTCCAGCAGTTTTACCGGTCTCTTTTTCCGTTCGAATATCTCCATGACAGAGGGCTCTATGACCCTTATATACTGAGGATAGAGCATCATCATGTTGTTCATGTGGTCAAGGGCTCTGATCATCTCAAGCCTTTTTTTCGGAGGCAGAGACGGATCGTCCATGTATTCCCTTTCGTTTGTCCGTATGGATCGGTCGATGAGTTCCTGGACAAAAAAACCGGCTCCCAGTGCTCTGGAAACATCGAATCTCTCCTCAAGAAACATGGCATGATATCGATTGGCAAGCTCTTCCAGCTCATTCTGTGTTTGCCATGCTGGAGGAAAAGCATCTCTTTTCCGGAGGTTATCGATCGCTATGTATCCTGCCGTTTTAAGCTGTAGCATCAGGTTCGTTTTACTGTTGTTGGTGTGTCCGTCTGACGGGAACGGCCGGAAAATGAACCATCCTAAGTTGATCGTTTCAACAAATGCTTTAAGCTGTCAACTTTATACTATATAATGCGTTATGCTGGTTTTTCTTACAGCGAACATCTCACTCGATGGGTTGCGTGACCATACTGCAGAAAAATCGCATGTGTTGAAACCCTATGGGATTGTCGGTCAATTTAGGACCATAATATCAATATATGGTTGTTGCGGTTATTAAGAAACCTCCTTGACTGTTCGTTTTTCAGGACAGTGTCAGAATGAACGGTATAAAATAAAATATTTTGATATCCGAATAAATGATACTAAATTAGTATCAGATAAAATTCTTATGAAAGTACTGACTAAAAATACCGATTACGCTATCAGGGCTCTTCTTGTGCTCGGAATGCATGAGGGAGAATATGTTTCTGCAAGACAGATTTCGCAGGAACAGGAAATACCCTATCAGTTTCTGAGAAGGATACTTCAGGATCTTAACAAACATGGCCTTACCAGTTCAAGGGAGGGTGCGCAGGGGGGCGTCAGGCTCGAAAAAAATCCTGATGCAATTGGGGTGAGGGATGTTATAGAGATTTTTCAGGGAAAGGTTGAGCTGTCCGAGTGTATGTTTCGCAAACAGCTCTGCGCCAACCGCGCGAGCTGTGTGCTGCGCCATGAGATCATGCGGATTGAGCAACTCGTCAGCAGGGAGTTCGGACAGATAACTCTTGGCAAGTTGCTTCTTGATCTCAGGTCACAGGAAGCGGCAGGGAGCAGTGGGGGAAGTTGAGCAATATTGAATCGAAATACCAATGAAACGACAGATAGTCACCATAGATGAAGAAACGTGCAACGGGTGTGGGGAGTGCATTCCCGGTTGTCCTGAAGGAGCGCTGCAGATAATAGATGGCAAGGCAAGGCTTGTAAGTGATCTTTTCTGTGACGGGCTCGGTGCCTGTATAGGAACCTGTCCGCAAGGAGCCATTACGGTATTGGAGCGGGAAGCTGAACCCTACGATGAGCGACGGGTTATGGCCGAAAGTATTGTCAAGGGAGGGCCGAATGTTATCGCGGCACATCTTGAGCATCTCAGGGGGCATGGCGAAGAGGGGTATTTGCAGGAAGCTCTTTCTTATTTGAGTGAGCAGGGGATAAAGAATCCACTTGATGAGAACGCGAAAAAAGAGAATACCGAATCTCATGCCTGTTCTTGTTCCGGCAGCGCGATGCAGGATTTCAGGAAAAACGGAACTGCTGTACAACAGGGTGAGCCAGCCGGGGTTATACCGTCTGAACTGACCCAGTGGCCTGTACAGCTTCATCTGGTGACTCCACTTGCCCCGTACTATCAGGGTTCGGACCTGCTGCTGGCTGCAGACTGTACCGCGTTTGCAGTCGGGGTATTCCATTCGGCTTTCATGAAAGACAAAAGCATCGCTATTGCATGTCCGAAGCTTGATTCGGGATTAGACAGGTATGTGGAAAAGCTTAAGGCGATGATCGATCTGGCAAATGTTAACACCATCACTGTCGTGATTATGGAAGTTCCCTGTTGCGGAGGACTGACGGCCATTGTGCAGCAGGCACTCGATAAGTCTTCAAGAAAAGTGCCGGTGAAGAGAATTGTCATCGGTGTCAGAGGTGAGGTGCTCGATGAGCAGTGGATGTAAGAAAGAAAGTCAAAAGTCAAAAGGGAAAAGTGGAAAGATGGTGGTGCATTGGTGTGTTCAAATCAGTCGTCATTAGTCATTATTAAATAGTCATTTACTACATGCTCAAAGACGCGCTTGGCAGTTACCGGGGTTCCCTCGCTGAACTTGACAGGGTAATAGATGCGGAGCCGAACAGTGCGGAAGCGTACTATGATCGGGCAAATGTTAAAAGCGGCAGAGGTGATGTCGAGGGGGCGATCAATGATTACTCAAAAGCGATTGAACTCGGGTTGAGGGTTCGGGAACGGTTTCTTGCCTATGGTAACAGGGGGATCGCCAGAGTTGCTATAGAGGAGAATGAGGGAGCTTTCGAGGATTTTACGGCAATTATCGAAGCCTCTCCGAAAAACAGAGGGATTTTAAAGACGGCCCTGTTCAACCGTGCTATGCTCAGGGAAAAAACAGGTGATGTCGAAGGAGCTGCAATGGATTATCAGCAGGGATCTGGAATAGTATCAAAAAATAAAAGAGGAGAATGAATTATGGGTATGTATTGTGATCAATGTCAGGAGAGCGTCAAAGATACAGGGTGTATAGCTCGTGGTGTATGCGGCAAAAGCGAGGTGACGGCAAAACTGCAGGATGTGCTGGTCTATGTTCTTGAAGGTGTTGCCCTCTGCTCTGAGGCTTCCGGCAGGAAACTGCAGGCAGAACATGGCCGTTTTATCAGCGAGGCGCTCTTCGTGACGGTGACGAATACCAATTTTGACGATGGAGCGATCGTCGATAAAATTTTCGAAGCGCTGGCCTTGCGTGACGAGTTGAGAGGCTCGCTGACAGAGGTTCCTTCGCATGACAGTGTGACATGGACAGGAGAGAGCAAGGAGGAATTTGTTCTGAAAGCGGAATCGGCCGGTGTTGAAGCACTGAGCGAAAACGAAGACCTTCGTTCTCTCAAGAGTCTCGTTCTGTATGGTATGAAAGGCCTTGCAGCGTACACAGACCATGCGTCCGTACTTGGCTACAACGATGCATCGATCTATGACTTTTATGTCAAGGCTCTTGCTGCCCTGACAAAGGATATGGACGCCGAACGTTTGACCGCGCTGGTTCTGGAGACTGGAGAGTACGCCGTCAAGGCAATGGCGCTGCTGGATAAAGCAAACACTGAAACCTATGGTAATCCCGAGGTCACCACGGTCAAAACCGGCGTCGGTACAAAACCGGGGATTCTGATTTCCGGTCATGATCTCCATGACATGGAGGCATTGCTGAAACAGACCGAGGGCACAGGGGTCGACGTTTATACCCATTGCGAAATGCTTCCCGCTCATTATTATCCGGCGTTCAAGAAGTATACTCACTTTGTCGGTAACTACGGAAGCTCATGGTGGTCCCAGGACAAGGAGTTTGAGTCGTTTAACGGCCCCATCCTGATGACGACCAACTGCATCGTGCCGGTAAGGGAATCCTACAGGCAGCGCATGTTCACCACCGGCAACGCCGGATATGAAGGTCTAAAACATATTCCCGCCGGGAAAAGCGGTGATCCGAAGGATTTCAGTGAACTTGTCGAACTGGCTAAAACCTGTCAGCCGCCGAAAGAGATCGAGAACGGCGAGATTGTAGGAGGCTTTGCGCATAATCAGGTAATCGCACTTGCAGACAAGGTTGTTGACGCGGTCAAATCCGGGGCGATAAAGAGGTTTGTCGTCATGGCCGGTTGCGATGGACGCCATAACTCAAGAAAGTATTTTACCGATGTGGCAGGAGCGTTACCCGAAGACACCGTCATTCTTACGGCAGGCTGCGCAAAGTACCGGTATAACAAGCTGCAGCTCGGTGACATCGGCGGCATACCCAGGGTACTGGATGCCGGTCAGTGCAACGATTCTTATTCTCTGGCGGTTATCGCACTCAAACTGAAGGAGGTTTTCGGGCTCGACGATATCAACGACCTGCCGATATCCTATGATATCGCATGGTACGAGCAGAAAGCTGTTGCGGTCTTGCTCGCCCTGCTCTTTCTTGGCGTGAAAGGCATTCGTCTCGGCCCGACACTTCCAGAGTTTCTCACGCCAAACGTTGCCGCCGTGCTTGTCGAGAAATTCGATATCAAGCCGATCGGCACCGTCGAAAGTGATGTTGACGCCATGATGGCAGGGGCCTGAACGCCATAGCCTGCCATAGCCCGAGCCGCTCCGTCCAGGTTGACGGGGCGGCTTTTTTTGATTAAAGCTGCAGGATTAAGTTGAAGACAAAACCGACAAGGATGATTCCTGTCGCGACGATGCCCGCAAAAACCGCGATAAGTCGGGGTTTGAGTACTTTGCGTAAAATGATCATTTCCGGGAGTGAGAGTGCAATGACGCTCATCATGAACGCCATTGCGGTGCCCAGCGCGGCTCCTTTGCCCAAAAGCGCCTGCACAATGGGAATGATGCCTGCCGCATTCGAGTACATAGGGACACCGAGCAATACGGCCACGGGCACGGACCACCAGACATCATTCCCCATGAGCGATGCCATGAAGTCCTGGGGGACATAGCCGTGAATTCCTGCTCCGACACTTACTCCCATCACGATATACAACCAGACCTTGCCTACTATCGAGCGCACATGTCCAATTCCTTCACCAATGCGTTGCGTCAAGGTGAAGCCTGGTCCGTCACAAGCTTCAGCGGCGCCACTGTTCTGCAGTTCCCTTACCCACTCCTCGAGATTATTCTCCATTTCCAGTTTTTCGATAATGATTCCCGAGACAATGGCGATGCCGAGTCCCATGGTCATATAGAGGATGGCGATTTTCCAGCCGAACATGCCGAAGAGCAGGGCCAGAGCGATTTCGTTGACCATCGGCGCGGCGATCAGAAAGGAGAAGGTGATTCCGAGGGGAACGCCTGCTTGCAGAAACCCGATGAAAAGGGGAATCGCTGAGCAGGAACAGAAGGGAGTGACGATGCCTAGTCCGGCAGCCATGACATTGCCGATGCCTGTTCGTTTCCCTGAAAGCAAGGTTCGTGTCCGTTCCGGAGACACAAACGTGTGTACCACGCCCATGATGAAGACGACCGCTGTGAGTAACAGCAGGACTTTGGGCACTTCATAGATGAAAAAGTGCAGGGCCTGGCCGAAACGGGTCTGAAAGGAGATGCCCGCGATGTCGAGAAGCAGATCCGCGAGCCATTCAAGGTGCGTATAGATGAGTACCCAGAGCAGGGCAGCGGACAAAACCGCAGCCATCAGGCGGGCAATGTTTTCAGGATTTTCCTTTGAATATGCAGGCATCTCTGTGCTTATTGGTGATTGGTTTGATGCATCAGGCAAGCATTTCCCTGATTTCGTCGCGGGAGGGAATCCTTCCGGAGCATTTCACTTTGTCATCGACAACCAGACCCGGTGTCGAGAGAACCTTCCATGAGATGATCTCCTGCATGTCCTCGACCTTTTCGACTGACGCCTCCATTCCTGTTTCCTCGACGATCTGACGGACAAGAGATTCAAGCTGTTTGCAGGTCGCGCAGCCTGTTCCAAGCACTTTGATGGTTTTCATTGACAGTTTTATTTTTTGTTCAACGCAAATAAATGATGATTAAAAAGGGACGATAACGGTTTTAAATAAATCCATAAACAATTTCCTGGCTATCTCCCAGTTCTTGCGGTTCAGGCAGTATTTTACCCGTGGAGGGTTGATTTTCCCCTGGATTAATCCTGCTTCGAGCAGTGCCTTCAGATGCTGGGAAATCGTGGATTGCGCCATGGGAATGATCGAGGTTAACTCACCGGTAAAACAGCACGACTGCTCTGATAGCAGTTTCAGTATCTGCAGTCGCACAGGATGTCCGAGCGCCTTGGCGAAAACTGCCAGATCGATTTCATCTGTCGAGTATATTATTTCTGCATTGGTTCGTTTCATTCTCCCTTGGTTGAGTTTATCGTAAATATACGATGATTAAGGGTTTATTTCAAGCTTCCGGATCTTGCGAAACAACGGATGCTTTTTTCACTTGAATAGTTCGGCGGGAATTGTGAGATTATCCTTAAAGGCTATAGTCCGGCTTTCGTTCCTCGTGCGGACTTTCTGTGATGCTTTGGAGTTTTCATCATTGCTATGGATTCTCTCTTTTCCGGGCAGTAGCCGGAAATGGCTTCCTTAGTATGTATGTAATCTTGCATCAGAACAGGGGACAAGAAGTGTTATGTGTGATCGGTTGAAACTTAAACTGTCGTCAAATCATGAAAGATTTTTTTTTACAGTTCGATCCTGTAACCCAGGCGTTGATCGCCACCTTGTTCACTTGGGGTGTTACTGCTGCAGGAGCGGCACTGGTGTTTTTTACCAGAGCGCTCAATCAGAAGATTCTTGACTCTATGCTCGGTTTTGCGGCAGGTGTCATGATTGCCGCAAGTTTCTGGTCTCTCCTCGCGCCGGGAATAGAGATGGCCGAAGAGTTAGGCCATATTCCATGGCTGACCGCGGTCATAGGGTTTATGGGAGGAGGTGTTTTCATGAGAGTGACGGACAAATTTTTGCCGCATCTCCACCCCGGTCTGAGTATGGATAAGCGGGAAGGCGTGAAGACTTCCTGGCAACGCAGTACCCTTCTTGTGCTTGCCATCACATTGCATAATATACCAGAGGGGCTTGCTATAGGCGTAGCTTTCGGTGCAGTTGCCGCAAATCTTTCTTCAGCGACGATCGGTGCAGCCATCGCTCTTGCGATAGGTATCGGTATCCAGAATTTTCCGGAAGGAACCGCTGTCTCGATGCCTTTGAGAAGAGAGGGGATGTCGAAAGGGAAAAGTTTTTTCATGGGCCAGGCATCCGGCATTGTTGAGCCGATCGCCGGGGTTATCGGGGCATATTTTGTTCTGAAAATGCAGAATATTTTGCCCTATGCTCTTTGTTTCGCTGCCGGGGCGATGATTTTTGTGGTGGTCGAGGAGTTGATACCGGAATCGCAGAGAGAATATGAGAGCATCGATCTGGTAACCATGGCCACTATGGCCGGTTTTTCGGTCATGATGATTCTTGATGTGGCGCTGGGATAGAGAGTCTGTGTCTATGAAGTATGTAAAGGCGGCCCGCGGGCCGCCTTTACTGTTTTCGCTCTTTTTGCTCCTGCTCACTCCGTCAGGTTCTGCAAGATGTTTTGTCCTATCCATGTTACGTTCCTGTTAACAGATGCGGAACAAGAGAACGGACAGTCTACATTTCACGATTATGAGCCTGCTCTATTGAGAGTACCAACAAAAAGGAGGTATGATGACCGTTTGTTCTGTAAAAACGATAGTCCTGCTCTTCATGCTGCTGTTGTTCCCGGCTACTCTTTTTGCACAACCCGGATCTTTTCCAAAACACTGGGAAATCGGGACGGAGATCTATCATGCCGTTTATGAGGAGCCTGGTATTATGAAAGAAACGGGTTTTATGTATGGTGTAAAAAGTGCTGTTTCGTTTCATGAAAAGATTGTCGGGCCGGTTGATATGATCAGGATCGAAGGGGCGTATGCCAGCGGCGCTCAGGAGTATTCTTCTTTCTGGACGGGAAATATTGATGCCATCGACGTCTCGGTTTTTGAAATACGGGGTTCCCTTGGACACGATATTGTAAACGAAGGGGCAGTATGGACGCCTTATCTTGGACTTGGTTATCGATGTAAAAAGGACCACGCATATGGTTTGATTTCCACTTCAGGGGCGCTGGGATACGACAGGGAATCACAATATCTCTATTCTCCTCTCGGTATAGCGGTGGCCACTGACCTTGAAAATGGTTGGTCTGTGGGTGGTTTTGTCGAGTATGATTATTTCTGGAACGGAACGCAGAAAAGTCTGTTCAGCGATCTGCACCCGTTGAACAGTGATCTTGTCAACGATCAGGATTCGGGCTATGGCATCAGGGCTTCAGTGAAGATCAGTAAACAACTGCATGATGGCTTTCTGGTTGTTTTTGAGCCCTTTCTGCGCTACTGGAGCATTGATCAGTCGAACCCTGGTGAGTACATGGAGTATAATGCATTTCTCGACAGGGTAGTGCAGCATACAGGATATGAACCTGAAAACTCCTCTCTCGGATATGGCGTGAATATTTTCCTGCTGTTCTGAAGCAGGGAGCGTAATCTTTCAGCTCCTGTTCCCTCATCAACCGGGCCTTACCATCTCTCCTGCCTGCCCGTTAAATAACGTTTATGCCACGGCCCGCATTACCGTTCAAGATGTAACGTGTTGTTTTCACTCCTGTAATAACTGCTCAACATTCAATTTCTATTTTTAAGCCGTTTGAATAACGACAGTACTCAGCTGTTGCTCGCAGATTTTTTCGCTCTCATTTTAAGCAGCTTTTTAATCCTAAACATTGAATTGTATCATGCAGCGTAACAAAAACAAAAGAGGCTTTTTCAACAGCCTTGTTATGGGAATCATGATGTCGATGCTGATTGTGTCGATTTCCGGTTGTGACGACGACGATGGTCCTGATGTTGTAAACGCTCCGTCAGCCACCGACAAAACAGCCAAGTACATTTTCTTTTTTATCGGTGATGGAATGGCAAGCCCACAGGTCAATCTGACCGAGGCGGCTCTGGCTGATCCGAATTTCAGACTGGTCAACGGTGCCATTACCCTTGGCGCGATGAACCTACAGCACTTCCCGGTAGCAGGTATGGCCACAACGCATGCGGAAGATCGCTACATCACCGGTTCTGCTGCTGCGGCAACCGCCCTTGCAACTGGCAAAAAAACCACTATCGGTACCATTTCGAAAAATGCCGGTCATACACAGGATCTGAAGACAATGGCCGAGATGGCCAAGGAAAAAGGTATGAAGGTAGGTATAATTTCCAGTGTGAGCATTGATCATGCAACCCCGGCCTGCTTTTACGCGCATGAAAACACCAGAAATAACTATTACAATATCGCAAGCCAGATGGATGACAGCGGCTTCGACTATTTTGGCGGCGGTTACGCGAAAGGTGATTTTGGAAGCAAAGGGCCGGGTGATGTCGATGCCCAGATGGAGAACGCGGGATACGAGATAGTCGATAATCTCGGAGCTCTTCAGTCCGTTCAGCCTGGGCAGAAATGCTGGGCTTACACTGATTATGACCGTGACGGTGCACTCTATTACGAGATAGATCGTATGGGCACCAATCATATCTCACTTGCTCAGTTCACTGAACAAGGTGTCAGGCTACTCGACAATCCGAACGGTTTCTTCATGATGATCGAGGGCGGGAAGGTTGACTGGGCCTGCCACGCAAATGATGCTGTCAGCGCAACGCACGATATGGTCGCTTTTGATAATGCTATCGGTACCGCGCTTGATTTCTACAACCAGCATCCGAATGAAACACTTATCGTCGTAACTGGCGATCACGAATGCGGTGGACTCGCACTTGGCTATGCAAATACAGAATACGAGACAGCGTTCAATCTGCTGAAACATCAGAATATTTCGTATCAGGAGTTTTCAGACATTGTTGTTTCCTGGAAAGGTGGCAGCAAGACCTTTGCCCAGGCTCTTGAGAGTGTTAAAGAGCATTTCGGTCTTGGTGACGAAGTCGTTGATCCTTTGCTTGCTCTGAGCGATTATGAGAAGAATCAGCTCGAGCAGGCGTTTAATGACAGCATGGATCCGAATTTCGTGCGCAACTCTGAGGAAGAGTACCTGAAATACGGTCCTTATTACGATCCCTTCACTGTCACCGTTACGCATATTCTCAATCAGAAAGCAGGTATCAGTTGGACAAGCTACTCGCATACAGGGGTTCCGGTTCCTGTCTATGCAATCGGTACCGGGGCAAACAGCTTTACCGGTTCTTATGACAACACCGATGTAGCCAAGAAAATTATCGTGTCAGGAAGTCTCAACTGATCGACGGGAAAACTGTCCGATACAGAGTTTTTTAACCTCGCTGAAAGAGTCGTTACCGGCTCTTTCGGGTTTTTTTATTCATCTGAGTTATGAGCTATACGTTTATGACGAAAGCCGATACTTACCTTGTTGTTTTTATTGCGGTTGTATCTGCTGTGCTCTGGTTCCTGCCCACAGGTTTCGAAAATCCGGATCTAAAAAGAAATACCCTACGTGAAAAGGGCGTCGTGATATCGGTAGACGACAGTGAATTAAAGAGGGTCGGGCTGGTGCTGACAGGGGAGCAGAACATGGAGCTTGAGATCCTGTCCGGTAGATATAAGGGTCGCAGGGTCAGCGCTACCAATTTCCTTATGGGACAGATGAGCTATGACAAGCTGTTTCGTGAAGGTGACAAGGTTCTGACGGTTTTGAGAGTAGATGGAGAAAACGGGGAAATAGTCAATGCAAGAGCGGCGGAAATGTACCGTCTCGATGTTGAGGTAACCCTGTTTGTGTTATTCGGACTGTTTCTTGTTGGTTTTGCCCGCTGGACAGGGTTTCGGGCACTGCTTTCCTTCGTGTTCACCGCGCTTGTCATATGGAAAGTACTTATTCCTCTTTTTCTCAAGGGGGTTCCGCCTCTTCCGGTAGCGTATCTGGTTGTGATGGTTACCACGACAGTTATCATGCTGCTTATTACCGGTTTCAGCAGAAAAGGAGCGGTGGCTCTTTCAGGAGCTCTCGGCGGAGTGACGCTGACGACAATTCTCACCATGGCTTTCGGGGCATGGTTTCGTGTTCCGGGGACGGTCAGGGATTTTTCTGAAATGCTGCTCTACAGTGGTTTTTTTTCCCTGAACCTTACTGGTATTTTTTTATCCGGAATAGTCATTTCAGCGGCAGGTGCCGTCATGGATATGGCAATGGATATTGCTGCAGCCCAGGCGGAAATAGTAGAAAAAAGCCCTCACATAGGTCGCAGGGAACTGATCTTTTCGGGTTTCAGCGTCGGACACGTAGTTATCGGTACTATGACTACAACGTTGCTTTTTGCCTATTCGGGCAGTTTTACCTTTGTCCTGATGGTCTTTATGGCGCAGGGTATGCCGATGGAGTATATTTTCAATATCAGTCACGTTTCGGCTGAAATTCTTCTTACTCTTGTGGGCAGTTTCGGCCTCGTTCTGGTGGCGCCTGTGACGGCAGTGCTTGGCGGTTTGATGTATAAATAAAAAAAGCCACCTCGTGCAAGCAATGCTGGAGGTAGCTTTTTTGTTTACATGATCAGCGCATAGTTGCCGGTTTCTTCAACGATATTTGCTTCGGTCACCAGGCTGCCGTAAACGGTGACAGAGCCAAGGTCGGAGCCGTCGGCGGCATGCATGGAAATGATCGTCGATTCAGCTTTGCCGTTGTTGTTCAAATCCACATGTTCAAATCTCAGATCCATAGAGAACGAGTTCGGGTCGTTGTCCGAGTCAAGAAGCATGATCGAATCCTGCTCCGATTGAGAGAAGTCGGAAATCAGGTCCTTGCCGTTGAGCGCCATGAAATAAAATCTGTCCGAACCGCTTCCTCCTTTCATGACATCGTTGCCGCCGTCATCGAGTGAGATAAGGTGATCGTTGCCGTCCTGTCCATAGAGATGATCGACACCTTCCCCGCCAAGTAGAGTATCATCACCGTTTCCGCCGTAAAGAAGATCGGTTCCGTCACCACCAATCAATGTGTCGTTGCCTTCCCCGCCGTGAAGATAGTCATTACCGTTTTCTCCATACAGTATGTCATTGCCGTCATAGCCGTAAAGTCTGTCATCATCGTTTCCGCCGTAAATGTAGTCGTTATCGTTTCCGCCATTGAGATAATCATTGCCGTCATCACCATACAGCCAGTCGCTTCCGTCCTGTCCGTAAAGATAATCTATCTCTTCGCCACCGGAAAGAGTATCATTATCACTGTCTCCATAAAGCCGGTCATTTCCTCTGCCTCCGTTCAGTGCGTCGTTTCCGGCGCCTCCATTCAGATAGTCGTTTCCATCATCGCCATGCAATATGTCATCGTCATCCTGACCGTACAGAAAATCGTCTCCGGTGCCGGCAGTAAGTGAGTCGATACCGCTTCCACCATAGAGTCGGTCATTGCCTTCATTTGAAGCCAGTGTGTCGTCGCCTTCATCTCCACTCAGTATGTCATCTCCGCCAAACGATACAAGTGTATCGTTACCTGTGCCGCCATAGATCCGGTTGTTGCCTTCTCCCGCATCAAGTGTGTCATCGCCGTCGCCGCCATGAAGATAATCATCGCCCTCTTCACCAAGGAGAGTGTCGTTATCATTGTTACCATAGAGATAATCGTTGCCTGTTCCGCCGAGCAGGAGGTCTTCTCCCGATCCGCCATAAAGCTTGTCGTTGCCACTGTTTCCGGTAATGACATCGATACCGTCCTCGCCGCTCATGATATCGTCGCCGTCTCCCGCGGTCATCTCGTCGTTTCCTGCTCCGCCGTATATCCGGTTATTTCCTTTACCGGCATCAAGTTTGTCATCTCCGTCACCGCCATTGAGATAGTCATCACCCTCGCCCCCGGAGAGCGCATCGTTATCATCGTTGCCATAGAGATAATCGTTTCCGGTCCCGCCTGAGAGAAGATCGGTACCAGCACCGCCATACAGCCTGTCATCGCCGCCGTTTCCTATGATGGTATCGTCCCCGTCATCGCCGCTCATGATATCGTCGCCGTCTCCAGCAGTTATTTCGTCGTTTCCCGCACCTCCGTAGAGCTTGTTGTCGCCGCTTCCCGCGTCGAGCGCGTCATCTCCGTTACCGCCGTGAAGGTAGTCGTTGCCCTCTTCTCCGAAGAGCGTATCGTTGCCGTCGTGTCCATAGAGGTAATCGTCCCCTGTGCCACCATACAGCATATCCGTTCCGTTGCCACCACTGATCCTGTCATTGCCTCCGTTTCCGGTAATGGTATCGCTTCCGTCATCGCCACTCATGATATCGTCGCCGTCTCCAGCAGTTATTTCGTCGTTTCCCGCACCTCCGTAGAGCTTGTTGTCGCCATTTCCTGCATCAAGTTTGTCATCACCGTTACCGCCGTTAAGATAGTCGTTGCCCTCCTCGCCGAGCAGCGTATCATTGTCATCCTGTCCATAGAGGTAGTCATTGCCTGCACCTCCGTAAAGGGTATCGGCACCAGTTCCTCCATAGAGCCTGTCATCGCCTCCTCCTCCTGCAAGGGTGTCGTTTCCGTCGTCACCGCTCATCGAGTCGTCACCATCTTCAGCAATAAGCATGTCATCCCCACTGCCGCCGTAGACCCTGTTGTTACCGCTGCCGGCATGCAGATAGTCATTGTCATCTCCGCCATGTATATAATCATTCCCTTCCTGTCCCACGATGATATCACTGCCTTCCTGACCGTAGAGTTTATCGTCGCCGGCTCCGCCTAAAAGGATGTCATTACCCTCTCCTCCAAGGATGATATCATTGCCATCCCCACCATCGGCAAAATCATCTCCCGCGTCAAGGAAGACCTTGTCGTCCCCTCCTCTTGCATGCACTTCTTCGGCATGGTTCAGCCCTTTGATGGTATCAGTTTCCTCAGAACCGTAGATGATCTCTTTGTCCAGGTAATAATAGTTCAGCCATGTGGCCAGGTCGCCGAGGTTGGCGTTCTGGTCCCCGTCTTCGTTTAGAATATAGTCTCCTTCGATTTCAAACCCGAGATGATAGATGCCGTCAGCGATCGTATTGATGAGGTTGTCACCACGGAACTGTATGTTGCCGCCGTCGTTCTGCACAAGGTGGTATCCCGTCTCATCGCCGTTGTCTTCATCATCTCCGTGGAGCTCTTCCCATTCCTCGAGATGGTACTCCCGGATATAGGCGTTGATGGCGCGGACATCTTCTACGGATATTCTGCCGTCTTCGGCAACGCCTGTGTTTTCAATGGCTTCAACAATGATGTGGTTCATGCTGTTGGCCGCATCGGCACCGGCATTGATATCATCGGCGGATGTGTTTCTTGCAAGACCGGGGTCACTTTTTACAGTATCGGTCAGCTTGTCGAGACCGGTGCCGGTATCTGACTGGTCGACATAGTAATACTGTACCCAGCCGGCAAGATCTTCGAGACTTGCGTTGCGGTTACCGTCTTCGTTCAGGATGTAGTCCCCTTCGATATCGAATCCCAGGTGATATATGCCGTCAGCAACCGTGTTGACGAAATTTTTTCCGAACATGCGGGTGGATGCACCATCATTCTGGACAAGGTGAAATCCGGTTTCTTCCACGTTTTCATCGTCTCCGTGCAGTTCCACCCATTCATCGTAATGATTAACCTGAATGTATTCATTGATAAGGACGATGTCATCCGTCGAAATGTAATTATCCTCCGCAACCCCGGTTTCCCTGATGGCTTCATCGATTATTTCATTCATCCTGTCGGCATTGTCGGCGGCTTCAGCTATCTCTGCGTCGGTGATGTTCCTGTCAAGTCCCTTATCGGCCATGATCGTATCGGTGATTCTGTCAAGGCCGGTATCGGTTGTTGAGTGATCGGTGTAGAACTGTGTCAGCCATTCGGCGACCTGCTCGACGGAGGCATTCGGGTCGCCGTCTTCATTCAGGAAGTTGTCGCCCTCGATTTCGAACCCCAGATGATAGATGCCGTCGGCCACAGTATTGATAAGGTTGTCGCCCCGG
>Ga0272441_10002253_pt1 | contig 39480 bp, 30 predicted proteins | sample SSMProp6N_FD_193582 | JGI IMG/M metagenome (GOLD analysis project Ga0272441, IMG submission 193582) | Marine sediment archaeal communities from Little Sippewissett salt marsh, Falmouth, MA, United States - SSM-Prop-6N | ecosystem: Environmental > Aquatic > Marine > Wetlands > Sediment ... | reverse complement strand
TCCTTAAGGTCAACAACCATAACATCGGTATATAAACTATAAAAAGGCCGGTGATCATTCCCGGCCTTTTTTTGATGCATGATATTTTTGCTAAATGGCGCGGGAAAGACGCACGTCCTCGTACCCTTCCTTGATAATCCGCACGACTTCCTTGGGATCATCGGTCAGCGAAAAATACGAGAGGTCCTCCTTGGAAAGCGTCCCCACCTTGATCGGCGATGAAACCACCCAGTCAATCAGGCCACCCCAGAATTCCGAGCCGACCAGTACAACCGGTAGGTTGAAAATCTTCTTGGTCTGCATCAGCGTCAGTGATTCAAACAATTCGTCAAGTGTGCCGAAACCGCCCGGCATGATGACAAAGGCCGAAGCGTACTTGACAAACATCACCTTGCGCGCAAAAAAGTAACGGAAATGAAGCGAAATATCCTGGTGCGGGTTCGGCGTCTGCTCCGTGGGAATTTCAATATTCAGCCCGATCGACTTGGATTTGCCCGCCTTCGCACCCTGGTTGGCCGCTTCCATAATACTGGGGCCGCCACCGGTGATGACCGCAAAACCGGCATCGCTGAGCATCCGGCCGATTTCAACCGCCAGTTTGAAATACTTGGAATCTTCAGGCAACGCCGATGATCCAAAAATGGACACGGCCGGGTGAAGATAGCGCAGGGTTTCAAAACCCTCCACAAACTCCGACATAATACGGAACACCGACCAGGTTTCACTGCCGGTGTCGTTTTTAATGAAATCATCCATGTTCTGTCTATACCTGTCTTGGGGTTGTCGATTTTCCTTCGTTTATCGTCATAATATACATAACGATTGAGAGCCCGTCACCTAATTTCAGTCAAAATTACTCCCCCGATCACAATTACCCCGCCCAGAATCAGGTTGCTCGTAATCGGCTCGCTGAGCAAAAAGGCCGCCACCACGGTCGCGATAATGGGCTGGATATTTTGCATAATCGCCGCCCGCGAGGCATCGAGATACTTCAAAACCCAGTACCAGAGCACATAGGCGCCCACTGAGATGACAATCGCCATATAACCTATCGAGAACCACCCCCGCCAGTCAACGGCGCTGTAATCGCCTTTCAGGGCCTGGAACAGGCCAAACGGGAGATATACCAGTGACCCGTATACCAGCGCCGATCCGGTGACCCGAAATGCCCCGTAACGGCGAGCCAGCGGTTTGCCCAGCACCGTCGCCACCGCCCAGGCCACCACCGCAATCAATACCAGGATATCACCGAGAAAATGCTCACGACCGAAATGAATCTTGCCACCCGATAAAATAACATAAACCCCTCCCAGCGCAATCACGATTCCAACCGAACGAAGAATCGTCGCCTTCTCTTTCAGAAAGAATATGGCCAGCAAATAAATAAATACCGGAGTGGTGGCGAACAGCAGGCTGGAATGCCCCGCGCTGGTCAGCGACTGACCAACCAGGAATATAACCTGGTTAATGGGAATCAGCAGTAAACCGATCCCGAATATTCTCAGGTTATCGCGTCGCGATATTTTACTTTTGCGGTTCTGCCAGATCAAAACCGGGACATAGACCATTGATGAAAGCAAAAAACGGAAAAAAGCGAACACCAGCGGATCAAGCTGATTCAATCCGATTTTGGCAAAAGGAAAAGCACAGGCCGACACCATTTGATGAAAAACCAGAATGCCGAAAAGAAGCCAGACCGGTTTGTCCGGAGGTTGATGCGCCGCTTTTGACTCCAATAGAGCATGCCCGGCCTGGTGCGTATATCTCTTTACTTCTATTGCTTACCCCGTTATGCTAAAGCAATCCTTTAATATGCCCGCCATCGATGGGAACAGCCGCCCCGGTGATATAGGCCGCCCGCTCCGATGCCAGGAAACAGATCAGGTCACCAAGTTCCCCCGGCTCGCCCAGTCGTCGACAGGGGATGCTGTCCTTCCATCCCTGAAAGATATCATCAACCGACCTACCCGATTGCTCGGAAAGATTGCGCGCCAGATATCCCAATCGCTCGGTGTTGGTGTATCCCGGACAAACAGTATTGACCGTAATGCCATCCCCTGCGAATTCATTGGATATGGTTTTGGCAAAGCCGGTCAATCCCGCCCGGAGTGTATTGGAAATGATCAAATTGTCCGCCGGTTGTTTGACCGCCATCGAGGTGATAAAGACAATCCGCCCCCATTTGTTTGCCTGCATCGTCGGAAGGACCGCCCGCGCCAGGTCAATCGCGGCATGCAGGGTCAGCTCCGCGGCCTGTCTCCAGGTGTCTTGGTCATGTTGCATAAACGGCCCCGCTGGTGGCCCTCCGGCGTTTGATACCAGGATATCCACTCTCCCCAACCGATCGGCGACAGCCTTTGCAACCACCCCCGCCGTTCCGCATACGCCCAGATCACCAACCACCGTTACCGGGCGGTGTCCGGTGTCAGCCTCGATTTTTTGTGCCGCCGCACTGAGGTTCTCCTGCGAACGAGAGTTGATTGCCAGCGTGGCGCCCTCGCGGGCCAGTGCCAGGGCCGTGGCATAGCCCAGTCCGCTCGAGGCGCCGGTAACCAGCGCTGTTTTACCTTGCAAACCAAGATCCATCGCTCAGGCCTTCACTTTTGCCAGTTCGTCTATCAGGGCCAGCGCAGTATAACAGCCACGCTCAAAATCATCGACCGCAAAACGCTCGTTGGGCGAATGCGCGTTGTCATCGCTCTGCCCCCATCCCAACAGAAGCGTGTCGACTCCGAGCACTTCCTTAAATGTCCCCACTACCGGGATCGAGCCACCCTCTTTGGTGAAGACCGGATCAATGCCAAACCCGGTCTTGATCGCGCGTCCGGCCGCCTCCAGCCACGGGCCGTCAGTCGGAACAACTACCGCCGCCGCACCACCGTGTTTAATGATCTCCAGGTGCACTGTCTCGGGACACAGCTTTTTCAGATACGCTTCCAGCTTGTCGGCAACATCAGATTCCTTCTGATGCGGAACCAGGCGACAGGTGATCTTGCAACTGGCCCACGACGGAATAATGGTCTTGCCTCCCTCGCCCTGATAACCGCCGGTGATACCGTTGATATCAAGCGTGGGCCGACACCAGATCCGCTCCAGGACCGAGTATTCTTTCTCCCCATGCAATGATTTCGCCCCGGTCTTGGCCAGATATTCTGTTTCATCAAACGGCAGTTTGCCAAACTGCTCCCGTTCCCAATCCGAGATTTCCATAACATCATCATAAAAGCCATCGACCGTGACCCGGTCGTTTTCATCGTGCAATGCGCCGATCATCCTGGCCAGAACATTAATCGGGTTTGCCACCGATCCTCCGAAACTGCCGGAATGCAGATCACGGTCCGGCCCCGTCACTTTGGCCTCGATAAAGGTCACGCCGCGCAATCCATAGGTTACCGCCGGAAGGCCTCTGCCGTATTGAGCGCTATCGGAAATAACGATGATATCAGCTTTGAGCATTTCCGCGTTTTCCTTCACGAAGTTCGCCAGGTTCTCCGCCCCGGATTCTTCCTCGCCCTCAATTATTACTTTAATGTTGACCGGCAACTCCTTGCCGGACGAAAGATATGCCTCAAGCGCCTTAACATGTGTCCAGAGTTGACCCTTGTCGTCGGTGGCTCCGCGCGCCATGATATAGCCGTCCTTAATCACCGGCTCAAACGGACCGGACGTCCATAATTCCAGTGGCTCCTGGGGCTGGACATCATAATGACCGTAATATAACACGGTCAACTTGTCCGGAGAACTTATCCTGCTACCAAAGATAACCGGATGCCCACCGGTCGGCATCACCTTTGATTCAATACCGATGGTATTCAAATGAGCGCACAGCCAGTCGGCACAGGCCAGGACGTCCTTGGTGTGATCGCTTTTGGCTGAAACCGACGGAAACCGCAGAAACTCGAATAACTGTTTCATGCGTTCGTCTTTGTGAGCATCAAGAAACGCTTTCGGATCCATATCTTCTCCCTATTAAAAAAACACTTGTTTCCACTGCGGGCCAAAGCGATAACTACCACCCTGCGGCCCATATCGTTATCTTGCAACACAAACCATGTCGCCGAACCGCTAAAATACTCATAACCGGATAAAAAATCAACTCGGGGTCGGAAGATGATGTAAAAAATATTGCGATTTGCCGGGAACCGTGTATTATTAAGAGTTTACAAGAATTAGAAGATCATGCCAAAAGGAAAGAGTCGTGAATAAAACCATTGTATTTGCCATTGCCGCAATTGTTGTGGCCGCATGTTCCGTTATGGCGGGCCCCGAAATCGAAATCGAGAACAACATCGTCGAATTTGGTCTGGTACCGCAACGCGCACATTTTGTGCACACTTTCAAGGTTCGCTCCATCGGCGATGAACCATTGGTGATAAGAGAAATCGAAACCTTTTCCGATTGTCTGATCGTGACCCTCGGGAAAAAAGTCATTCCTCCCGGCGATAGTACCTTCATTCACGTGGTGTTCGATAGCCAGAGTTATGTCGGCCATCGTGATCGCCACCCCAAGGTGCATACCAATGCCGTCAACACCGGAATCAGGATGCTTCGCATTCATACCAAGGCCCGGGTGATTGAAAACATGGAAAAACTTACCCCCATCCATGTTACCCCCCACTATCTGGTTGCGTCTCAATATGGTGATACCGGCAAACGATCTTATGAGGTCACTATTGTCAATAGCTACGATAAACATATCCCCCTGACCCTGGCACAGGCTGATACCACCTATTATCATCTGGAATTTCCGACATATGTTGCGCCGCATGATTCCGCCCGGATCAGCATCACCCTGAATGACCTGGGCCTGAACACCAGCTTTGAAAACTCGATAACGTTTTGGTATATCAATGACAACGAGGAACAACAGTATTATTCCATACCGGTTAAACGCAAAATCTACCGTCCCCGGCCGGATTCAAACTGAACCGGCATCACCCTGATGACGCCACGGACCCCGATAGACCCGAAACAGTCATGAACCGATGGCAACGGTTATGCGTATAATGACTAAATCAAACTGAATATATCCCCGGAAGGGAGGCGATAAGGTTTATCAGAGAATTAAAGGCAAAATGACATATGAAGCCGTCATCCCCCGCGAAAAATGAACTAACTCATTGTCTGAAGACAATTTCCTTGACAGAACCCGTGATTATGTTATTTTGCATTTAATACCCGTAATCGTATTCAGTACGGCGTATAATTTGTCGAATGAAATAAGAAAACAACACGTTTGTTTGGAGGATATATATGAGACATCTCAAGGGCATGATTCTTCTGATGCTTGGCATATTCTTATGGTCCGGTTTAGCCCTTGCGCAACCGAAACTGACGATCCCTGAATCGATTTTTGATTTTGGCTATGTTCCGCAAAATTCCAAAATCAGCCATTCCTTCTGGTTGCATTCTACCGGCACGAGTATGCTGAAAATCATTAAAGTGAAGCCTGGCTGAGGATGCACAAAAGCTCCGCTCAAAGTCCAGGAGCTTGCTGTCGGTGACAGCACTGATTTGGAAATTATTTTTTCGTCGGGACGCCGGCGCGGTAATCAATCCAAGCGCCCCCGTATTGAAACAAACGAAGGTGAACTGGCCAAGTATGTGCAGATTAAATCAAATGTCGTAACCAATCCTGACTCGACCTATCCGATTCGCATTTCGCCGTATAAATTCGACGTCTCGCAATTCGGTGACAAAAAGGTCAAAGAACGCAAGTTTGTTATCGAGAATGTCTCCGACCAGGACTTGGAGATCAAGCTGGTTGACATGCCCTACGGTATGTTCAAACTGGAATTGCCGACAAAAATCAAGGCCGGCAAATCCAAATCCGGCAAAATTATAGTTCTGGATGAATGGATGGATAAGCAATTCGAAAAATCTCTTACCATTGAATTGACTGATGCCAAAAATACTCGCTTTACCGTTCCGGTCAAACGAACCATACGCGTTCCCGGACAAACGGCCTCAACCAAAGGTCGAGGAAAAGCCGGTTCACACTAAGCGCATAAAAGCATTTTGATTTAAGGCCCGATAATTCTTGTCGGGCCTTTTTGTTTGCGCATCGGCCGCACGGATATCACCGGGCCGCTGAATTTGCTCCGTCCACGGTAACAATCTTGAAATTAAAAAAAGCCCGGCGAATTCGCCGGGCCTGATTTTTATGATAGCGCCTATTTAATAAAGGGATCATCCGGTTGAATTATGTCCGGATCCTGCTCCGACAGCTTGTAATCCCACTCGACATCATACAATTCCCCCTTGGCGGTGGAATGGGCCAGCTTGAATTCACCGTACCCGCCGATGTCGACAAAGACAAACACAATCCCGCCTTCGACCTGACCCGGAAGTCGATCATAACGCCAGATTTCATAGCGCCGCCCATAGTTGGGAGCGATATTCTCTTCCCGTTTATCCCATTGTCCGTATTGCTGAATCACCCGCCCGCGGTCGGTTTTCCAGCCGTCATTTACTCCCGGCAGGGTCGAGAATTTATCATTGGCATAGGCATAACGAGTCAGCACATCATTGAGATATTCGTTTTCGACCGTTCCCGGCGAAGGATCCCGATCGGCAAAGAACTGCTCGACAAACCGGGTCTTGCCCGAATCGGTCAGCGCGGAATAAATCACCCAATCATCCGCCTCCACCAGGTACCTGATAATCTGACTTTTGGTTTTGGTACTCGCCGAGTCCAGCGGGGTCCTCATGCTGTAAGAAACCACCTCCGGCATGTCCCCGGTGCGAGGAAAGATAATGAATCGCTTGATACTGGTATCGGCCTGGTTGGTGACCAAATCAGTCGCCGTTACCATCAAATCATAGCGTCCCGGTTGCCACCCGTTAATCGGTAGTTTCCGACAGAGAACGGCCGAAGAACCGGGCATAATATTGACACTCTCGTCAAAGTCATACTTCATACTGCCATCGGCCCTGCGGGCCGAATATGACACCGCGAACCGCTCATCATCACTTCCGTCGTCATAAGAGAGATTGTACAACTCCGCGTAAACGAATACCGCGGTGTCGTCATGCGCATAAATCGCCATTGGATTGGGAAGGATTTCCCGGCTGTTCTTGACCAGATGCGGCATCCGGGCAGGAAATGAATCACTGACAATCCTGATGTCATAGGCCGTTTCAATCGTGCTCAGAGTCAGTCGGTTATCCGCCGGAGCATCGATCTCAAGCTGATTGTACAAAAACGACCCTTCCCGTTTGCTGACCACGTCAATAACGGTCAGAACTGCCTGGTACGTGCCCGGAGAAACCATCAGCGCCAGTTTGTTGAAGACCTTTACATGAGCCTCTTGAGCCTGTATAACCGAACCTGCTCGGGTGTAAAAATAAGTGTCGGCCGAATCAAGCGAGGTTCCGGTCGAATCGGACAAAACGATTTGAGCATAAACTGAAGCGCGCACCATATCTCCGGTGCTGTCGGCGGGGAGAAAGGTCAACTGGCTCCGGTCAATAACAAAGGGAAATTCCACATAAGTCTCCGGACCGATTTCCGGATTGTTATAAACCGATATCCCGGCTTGAATGGTCAGGCGGGACTCCGAAAAGGCGGTCAGCCCCATTCCAAACACAACCACCACAACGATAATCATTGCTTGTAACATATGACGCAATTTTCAACTCTCCTTGTCAGGGCCAATCTTCTAGCGTATTATACCATCATACGGGTACCGAAGTCGATAATCACCATCGCCCCAGCGGTCCTCAAATGTAAATTTTCTTCGGATACCGATCTGGTAATAATACCAGACCTGGTACGCAAACTCGTTGATGGCCTCAAATGGGAAATCCTCAATCTGATCCGGCTCTCCATACTGAATATAGATGCGCCCGCGATCGGTTCGCCAGCCTTCCTTGCCCAGCAGGCTGAAATATCGATTGGTGTATTCGATACGGCGATAATAATCCTCCTTGGCCTCGTTGCGCACCGTATTCGGTGTCGGATCGCGCCTAAACCAGAAATTGTTCCAGGCACTCATCCGCGCCTCGGAGGTGGTGGCCTCTTTTAATTCTTTTATTTCATCCGACTTGCCAATATACTCAATCTGTTTCAGAGCGGTCTTGAAATCATTGCGAAAAAGTGCCTCCGGCGACCAGCTGATGCGAAATGGAGTCCTGATATTATCGAGGCTCTTGTTGCGTCTCCCCCGGAGCGTGATATCAAGATAGTAATCTCCGGACGGAATTCCGCTGAGTGTAACATGACGAATCTGGCGAATGATATTGTCGTAGAAAATCGATGTCAATGTGTCATAATAAACCGCATCATACTTGTGATTAAGAACCCGCGTATCGATAAAGACCTCTTCACGGCCGTCCTGCCCCTGGTAAATTTCGTGGTAATACAATAACGGAACCACCGAGTCGCCACCGTAGGAACGAATCACTGACGGGATGATCGACCACTTGTCCTTGTTGAACGGTGAATTGTCGCGAGCCGAATCGACCACGTATACGAATTCGACTCCAGATAACTCCGCATGGCGACTGTCAAAATCATCCAGTTCAACCTTCATTTCCCGCTCCACGGACGTGCCCGCATTTTTGTCGGTCAAGGTGCTCTTTATCTTATACTTGCCGGGCGGGACAAGAAAATTCACCTGGCTGACTCGAAAATCAACATCTGAAAGCGTCTTGCTGTATGACGGAACGGTGAATGACCGTTGCTTGACATGCCCGTCAATCTGTTCATCACGGCCGGAATACAGCGCAATCGTAACCTCATAGGTCGCCTGGTAATCACCCGATTCACGCACAAAGGTAAGATACTTGTTGAAAACTTTATAATAAACTTCCAGCAAGACCTTTCCTTCCTGGTTGGAATCGAACCAGGAGTAGTCAACATGAAAACCGATTTTCTGTCCGGGGCCACCCATCGGGTATAACTGCTGGGCGCTCGTACCGGTTGTCACCATCAGGCACATAACCGCAATAAAACAAACGAAACGAATGATAATACTAATCCTCATACCGTATAATTAACCTCCTCTAATCTATAGAGACGATTTTCTTTAAGCAACATCAAATTGACCACCAAAAAAGATGATGATTTGGCGCCATACGAGCCAGCTCCCTCTATCAATATGAAACCGGGCAGTAATGATTGAGTTCCGCCGGCAGGGATCATTCATAGCGCAACGATTCGATCGGGTCAACTGCCGCCGCCCGATAGGCCGGGTAAATGCCGGCGATCAAACCAACCGATACCGCCACGATAAAACCAAGCGACACATAGAACGTCGAGATGCCGAACGGCAGTGGGGTCACCAGATCGATAATGACGGCGCTGAAAATGCCGAAGCCGATGCCGAGCACGCCCCCCGTTCCTGACAGCGTCATCGCTTCAATTAAAAACTGCCAGATGATATTGGTTCGCCTGGCTCCAATGGCCTTGCGCACGCCGATCTCACGCGTTCGTTCCGTTACCGACACCAGCATGATATTCATTACCCCCACGCCACCCACCATGAGACCGATCGAAGAAATGACAATCATCGCTATATATATATAACCCGTGATATTACCGATCTGCTCGCGGATGTTTTCCTGTCCGAAGACTTCGAAGTCGTTTCCGCGGTTGTACGGAACCTTGCGCAAAAGGCGCAGGGTGCTGATGATCTGCTCCCTGGCGTCATCGATGTCCGCCGCCGAGCGAGCGCTGACCACCAGCGACAACTCCTTCTCCCAGGGATACATCTTCATAAACGTTGCCAGCGGTAACACCAGCTTGTTATTGTCACTATCGTCAAACATCGATTCCTTTTTTTCAAAAACGCCGATAATGGTAAAACGATAATTATTGACCCGAATCTGTTTGCCCAGCGGATCATCATCAGGAAACAGTGATTGCACGATGTCATCGCCGACCACACACACCCGGGACCGAATTTGATTGTCGGCAACCGTGAAAAACCGCCCCGTGGACAGCGCTCTTTTACGCACCCTGATAAAATCAGGCGTCACTCCCACAACCAGCGGGCGATTGGCCCGGCGGTTCTTGTACTTGACCGAGTTGCCCCCGGCAGCGAAATAGTAATCCTCTGGAGACACCGCCACCACCGCCGGACAGGCCGTCCGAATCGCCTCCGCCTCCATCTGCGTGATCGATTTGCGGTGACGTTGATCTTCTGGCAAATCGTCGAAGTTCGTATCGGGGCGATACTTGCTGACAAAAAGAATATTACTGCCCAGATCGCTGATTGATTCCTGAACCGAGTTGTCCAGACCCTTGATCAGCGACGTCATCGCGATCACCGACCAGACCCCGATAAGGACACCCAGAATAGTCAAACCGGAACGAAATTTATTGCCTGCCAGCGATCCCAGTGCCAGCAATATTCCGTCTTTTAATTCGACCGTTGTCATCGTATGACCCGTACGTACCTAAACATACTAATCAATACGGCAACCGAAGACACAAGTTTCTGTGATGATTATTCGTATCGCAGGGATTCAATCGGATCGACACTGGATGCGCGATACGCCGGATACATCCCCGCTACCAGACCGACCGAGATCGCAACCACAAAGCCCAGCGTTAAAAAAAGCGGTGAAACACCAAATGGTACCGGTGTAAGCATCCCGATCAACAATGCCGTCGCGATTCCGCTCGCAATGCCGATCAGCCCGCCCGCCCCGGAAAGAGTCATGGCTTCAACCAAGAACTGCCAGAGAATATTGTTGCGCCGCGCCCCGATTGCCTTGCGCACTCCGATCTCGCGGGTTCGTTCGGTTACCGATACCAGCATGATATTCATCACCCCGACTCCGCCAACCATCAGACCAACCGAGGAGATGACCACCATGGCAATGTATATGTACTTGGTGATATCCCCCACCATTTCCCGGATATTCTCCTGCCCGAAAACGGCAAAGTCATTTTCCTTGTTGTACGAAACATTGCGAACCCGCCGCAATACCGTGATCATCTGCTCCCGGGCCGCGTCCATCTGTTCCGCCGAAGCGACACTGACGGTCAGGGTCAGATATTTGTCCCATGGATGAAGTTTCATGAACGTCTCAAGCGGAATCAGCGCCTTGTTGTTCATCCCGTCATCGCCCCCGAACAGCGTCTCGTTCTTCTCGCGAACACCGATGACAGTAAAACGAATGTTGTTAATGCGAATTTCCTTGTTGATCGGGTCCTCTTCGGGAAACAGCGCATCCTTGATATCCGACCCGATAACACAAACTTTGGCCCGCACATTATTGTCGACATCGGTAATAAAACGCCCCGCGGAAACCGACACGTCACGCACTTTTTGATAATCCGGCAGAACGCCGCAAATCGCCGGACGATTGGCCTTGCGGTCCCGATATTTGATAATATTCCCGCCGCGTGCCCAATAATGATTCTCCGGCGAAACCGCCAGCACCGCCGGGCAATTATCCTTGATGGCCTGGGCTTCGATCATTGACATGTGTTTGTAATTGCGTTGTTCTTCCGTGAGGTCTTCATAATCGGTCCCCGGTGCGAACCGATCCACAAAAAGAATATTACTGCCCAGTTCACTGATGGATTCCTGAACCGCGTCATCCAGCCCCTTGATCAGCGAAGACATCGCGATCACCGACCAGACCCCGATCAACACTCCCAGGATAGTCAGGCCGGAACGGAATTTATTGGCCGACAGCGAACCGATCGCCAGAAACATACCTTCTTTGACTTCCATTAACGTCATGAGTGGCAATCCCCCTCGTTATTCATAACCCAGCGCCTTTACCGGTTGCAGGCGCGCCGCCTTCATGGCCGGATAAATACCGAAAAACAAACCCGTTCCGGTCGAGATGATCAGGCCGATCGTAATGGCAAACGCCGATGGTGACATATCCATTTCAATCAGGCCGATTAAGATATCCCCCAGAAATACGCCGATGGCGATGCCGATAATTCCACCCCCGAGCGACAGCATCAGCGATTCATAGAGAAACTGAAGCAATATATCCCGTTGCCTGGCCCCCACCGACTTGCGAATCCCGATTTCACGGGTCCGTTCGGTTACCGAGACCATCATAATATTCATGATAATAATCCCTCCCACCACCAATGCGATGGAGGAAATCCCGATCAGGCCGAAGCGGATGACCTTCGTGATATCGTTGATTACCGCCATGATCGCATCAGCCGTCACAATACCGAAATCATCGTCTTTATCATATGGGACATGGCGATAAGCCCGCAAAATCGCGCGCGCCTGATCCATTGCCTCTGGAAGCACTTCCACCGATGCGGCCTTGACATAAATCGACAGCCCCATGTTACGATAGGCAAAATCCTTGACGAAAGTTGTGTACGGAATCGAGACAAAACGATCGGAATTGTCATCGAACGTCGACCCCTTCTCCTTGGCCACGCCGATAATGCGATACTTGATATTGTTCAGCTTAATCCACTTGCCGATCGGATCAACGCCGGGATATAACTCCTCGCGAATGTTGTATCCGATAAAAGCAACCCGACTGCGCGAATGCTCCTCCTCTGCCGCAAAATACCGTCCCTGGTCGACCTCGGTATCGACAATGTCGATGATTCCTGCCGATGCCCCCTCGACCAACACTCGCCGCAATTTCTCAGTGCCATGCTTGGTCTCCACCCGGTAGTGAGAGGCAACCGCAACCTTCTGGCAGAGATCACACCCCTCCTCAATGGCTTCCATGTGCTCGTATTTCAGCGGACGTCGCTTGATCGCCTTCAGAAATTCCTCTTCACTGCGGATGATTCCGAATTTGGTCACAATGAAGGTGGATGGTCCGAGCGCCTCAAGTTCGGACCGGATCGACTGCGACAATCCCTCCAGCGCCGAGATGATCGTGATCACACTGGTAACCCCGATAATAACTCCCAGCAGAGTCAGGAAACCACGCAGACGGTTGGCGTTGAGCGCCATCGCCGACATTTTGAAAACTTCCCAGAATATCATTGTCTGGTCTCACTCGTGGTGGTGCCGGTTTTATCGATAATTTCCTCACGCTCGATCATGCCGTCACGAATGTGATACACCCGGTCGGCAAACTGAGCCACCTCGTGATCATGAGTTACCACGATTATCGTGTTGCCGGTCTGGTGCAAACGATCAAGCAGGTCCATGATTTCCAGGCTGGTTTTGGAATCAAGATTACCCGTCGGCTCATCCGCAAGAATCAGCGAAGGCTCATTGACCAGGGCACGAGCGATTGCCACGCGTTGTCGTTGACCTCCCGACAGTTCGTTGGGACGATGCGTCATGCGATCGGCAAGATCAACCTGGTCAAGTGCCTTTTTCGCCATCTGCTCCCGCTGGACTTTGTTCTTACCGCTGTATACCAGTGGCAATTCAACATTGTGCAGGGCGGTGGCCCGGGGTAACAGGTTGAAGGTCTGAAAGACAAAACCGATTTCCTTGTTGCGAATATAGGCTAATTCATCATCAGTCAGGGTACTGACCTGTTTGTCATTAAGATAATACTGACCGCTGGTCGGAGTGTCCAGACAACCGATCAGGTTCATCAGCGTGGATTTCCCCGAACCCGACGGACCCATGATAGCCACATACTCACCCTTCTCGATGCCCAAGGTAATACCCTGAAGAGCATGGACTTGCACTGTCCCCATCTCGAAGGTCTTCCATAGCTCTTTTGTATCAATAAGTACCATTAAAATCCACTCTCCTGTTCAGTATCCAGATCGAAACTGACCGAGGTGCCGCTTTTCAGAGTCCGAAGCATTCGAAACGGTCCGGTCACGACAATGTCATCTCCGGTAATACCCGAAACAACCTCAATGTTCTTCTGGTCCGCGATACCGGTTTCGACCGGAACAAATACCGCCTGGTCATCCCGGATGACAAAGATTCCCTTGATCTCTTTTTTCTCCTTGTCGCCATTGGATCCGTTTTTGGCGGGAAGCGTATCGTCATCCAGTTCGGCGGCATGCGCCGTCTGCACCAATCCCTCGGAACTATCAGTCTTGTTGTTATCGGCGCGAGCCAGCGAATCGGGATCGAGCGAACGCATGACAATGGCACCATACGGCACCGCACAAGCGTCCACCCGAGTGTTGGTAATGATATCAACCGTGGCCGACATCCCCGGACGAATATGCACGTCGGTATCCTTGAACAACACCTTTACCTTGAAATTGGTGGATTGCTCGGTCGTCCCCACCCCGCTGATCATCGCCGTGTTGCCGATTTCCACGACCTCGCCCTGGAATACCGTGTCAGGAAAAGCATCCACTTCAATCTTTGCCTCGTGCCCGTAACGCACCTTGTTAATCTCCGTCTCATCGACATCGACCTCAACCTCGAAACGCGCCAGGTTCGAAATCGTCATCAGGTTCTTCCCCTGCGTGAAACCGGTCTGGGCCGGCGCGATCTCGCCTATCTCCGCATCCATATAAGTAACCACACCGGACATCGGTGCCACGATTCTGGTCTTGCTCAGGTTGTCAAGGGCCTTTTCATACATGGCCCGCGTCTGTTGGGTTTGACTCTTGGTGGCCTCATGAGAATACTTGTAATTTAAATAGGAATACTCCGCGTTCTCGTACACCGTCTCCGATGTCAATGCCCGCTCATATAGTTTCTTCTGGCGGTTGAATTCCTGCTCCGCCTGCTCATATGATGCCCGGGCCGCGGAGGTCCGTGCTTCCATTTCTTCCAGAGAATACCGCAACTGGTCAACATCCTTCTGCAATTGAACCGTGTCGAGTTGTATCAACAACTCGCTCTTGGTAACCGTCTGCCCCTCTTTGACCGGCAGGCCGATGATTTCCGCGGTTACCTCCGACGTGATATTCACCCGCGTTTCCGGCTGAATATATCCGGATGCCGAAACCTCCTCGGTGATATCCAGCATCTCAACCTGTTGCGCCTGCACGTGAAGGCCATTCTTGCCGCTCCCGATAAGATTGGCAATGACGATCACCGCTACAACTATGATCCCCCCGCCGATTAACAGTCGTTTTTTGCCTTTGCTCATATTCAATACCCCGTGTATAATTGCCCTGATTAACGCCTGATCCCCATCGCTTTTTCCAGGCTGGCAACTGACAGATTATAATCATACCTTGCTTCCACCTGTGAATTCTCAGCCTCAACCAGGCTGACCTGCGCGTCTAATACCTCAAGAATGGTGGCAGAACCAAGATTGTATTTTTCCTGGATAAGATTGAAATCTTCCTCGGCCGCGGCCACCGTTTCCTCGGCAACCTGCAACGCCTGCTTGGTCCGTTTCTGTTCCAAAAAGGCCCGCTTGATCTCCGCGGCAATATAATTGCGCGTATATAACTGCGCCACCCGGGCGTTATTCAAATTGGCCCGGCTTCGTGATAGCTCATACTTCCGTCCGAACTGCTCAAAAATGGGAATATTGATACTGGTGCTGATCGTCCACTGCCCGTCGATATCACGAAACTTGCTGACCTCACTCCAACTGCGATTGGAATAGTCGCGGGAAATACTGATCGACACCGATGGAAGAAACCGCCCCCACGCCGATTTCACCCCATATTCCGCCGATGTAACATTATTGCCGCTCGCCAAAAGCCCCGGGTGATTAGCCAATCCATACTTGAGTGCGCTTTCCTCCGTGTTCTCATACTCCCTCTGATCAAATTGAGTGGAATATTCCACGTCGGAATTGACATCGATACCAATCAGGTAACACAGATCCGCATGCGTCGTCTTGACCGCATTCTCGGTCGCCAGTAACGTCAGTCGCTCCGTGCCATACTGCACCTTGGCCTTCAGGACATCCGACTTGGATGCCGACCCCACTTCATAACGTGACGACGTCAGCTTGTATTGTTCCTCGCCTCGCTTGACCGCCTCTTCGCTGTTTTTCCGCTGATCCTGCGCTTTCAGGAAATTGAAATAGATCTGCTTGACCGTTAATATAATATCCTGTTCGGTGGACTCAAGTAAATGTTCCATGCGCTTCTTTTCGACGCGGGCGCTGAGATAATTGAAAATAGAACGCCCTCCGTTAAACAGCGTCATGTTACCACTGATTCCAAGCCCGTAGAACTTGGACACCCCCGATACGATTTTGCCGGTCTCGATACCGTTGACCACTTCCAGGCCGCTGGCATGTGATTCACGCACCGAACCCGATGCCGAAATATAGGGCAAAAAGGCACTTCCCGCGGAATTCCAAAGATACCCGTTGTACAAGTCAACCTGCCCCCGGGCTTCAATAACACTCTGGTGATTGTTCAGCGCCAGTTCGATACAATCATCGAGCGTCAGTACTTCCCCGACCGCCGTGCCACCCGAAATAAACACCGCAATGACAATAATCGTGAGGAGGGAATATCGCAATATCATCAGCTTATCTCCTTATATGATAAAAAACAAATTCGTTCATTCCTGTTATTGGGATTACATGCCATCGCCTGGAATACAAATCGCCGAAAGAACGGGATTCGCCGTGTTCGTTGCTTTGGCCGTCCCGCAAAAGTCGTCATTGAATTAATTGTATCAGCCATACTCCACAATCCGTCCGACCACATGATAACCACGATGCGTACCAAAGTGTGGCCGGGTCTATCCATGTTCCTTGTCGTTTTTTAGTTAGACGATCGAGAGCAAAAAAAGTTGCACTCAGTTATCCCCGTATACCATGAATAAACAGAAAATATTCGATATATAAAACAGAAAAATACAAAATTACCGAGGCCAATAAAAAAAGGCCGGTATCAAAGGGCGATAACCGGCCTTCGGATATTATAAGCGACCGCTATTTCCTGACAATCGAGACCTTTAGCAACGGCCATCCGTGCGGATCGTCTTCAATCGCCTGGAAACGATTGAACATGTCGAATAATTGCGTATGCGCTTCATGGTTGGAGACTTCTTCATAAGATGGCATGTCTCCCGCCATGAGAATCAGCGGAAAATTCGTCGTATCGGAACTGAAATTATCCGGCTCAATCGTGATAAAAACCGTTCCCTCCGCGGATGTGGGGTTGCCCGCATTACAAAGAGTCAATGGTGGATGATCATTCGGAAGATTCCGCAGAAAATCCTCGCCGGGATATGGCGGAACCGTACCGGCTCCACTTGCTGTCCCCGAATACGGATTGGCATCGTCCGGAAAATAGAAACTCTTGAATGATCCCGTCGAAATCATGCCCCCATTGGAGGGACTGAGAAATAACTCATATTGCACCGGCAACCAGACCGGCTTGGACAACTTGCCAAAATCAATCGTGTCAATATAAGGAGAGATAACCCAGCCTTTATAGTGCCAGTCGGTTCCATTCAAGTCAGGAAGATCATCAAAAGCATCAATAAAGCGATCAATGACCTCCGCACGCGTACGAAGACTTAACGAGAAAAACCACTTAACATCACTGAATGGAGGAATATTCTCCGTAACAGCGGTGGTTTCAATCCCGGATATCTCCAGACGAACCGTATCAACACGATCAGTCGTCCCCAGATTTACCGGAGTCGCCACCACATCATAACTGATATACTCGTATTCCAGAGTATCCAGCGCAACAATTGAATCCTGACCCAGACCATCCGTCAAGGTATCCAGAATACCCACATACATCAGTCCGACCAGCGAGGTGTCAAGATTGGTATAACCGATCGTGTCAAGAGTATTTGCCAATTCCTCAAGATTAAGCGTATCCACAAGTATCCAATCATACGGATCGTTAGACGTCACTTCCTGTGAATCGATACAATCCGAGCCGCTGTACTCATTACAAACCCAATATGATGTATCGATATCAAGATCACGATCTTCAAACTGCAATGTCGAGACCTGGAAACCAAGCGTGTCGTTTACCAGCACCGTGTCATAAACATAAATGGCAAACCAGATACCCCCGTCATCATTCGAATTGGAATTCTTGTCGGTCGGAGTTTCCACGCAGAACGAGCCGGTCCCTTCCCATAGATCGTATGGAAAAACCATCTTGATCGGGGCTTCAGCCGGATCGTGTATATCGGTCTGCAACATGACCGGGCCCATTACAGTCGTGTCCGTAAAATCATCCAGTTTCTCAATCGTCACTGAAAGATAGGCATAACTGGAATGGAGGACATCAATATCAAGCGTCCAGGCCGGTTCAATCTGATTCCCCAAAGTATCGGTGGTATCCGTGAAAACAAATAATTCACTATTCCAATCGAAGATGTCGACAAAAATCGGGTCACCTTCAACCGGCTCAACCCAAAGCGCATAGGCATAGCCCTCAGGGGGGCTGGGAAGACGCTGAGGATCAATGCTGATTTCGGTGGTCGCGACCGGGGCGACGACGTCATCCGGTTGCGTACAACCAAACACCAATACCAGTAATATGGCGAATAAGGCGGTGCCAAACAAGCGGTTAGATCGCCCGTTCATACTTTTCTTTTCCTCCTCAATACGTATGTTTTTAGTCAATAGACGATTATACCTCATGGTATAGATACTGTCAAGTCCTAAATTGGAGATTCCTAAGCGGTTGGCGTTTCCATCCGCTCGCAATACTCCCTAAAGAAAAGACGGATCAAGCCGATAAATATCATAAAATTTCTTTTATTTTTTTCCGGAGCAGTGGTTTGAAAATCTGTCCAAATTGCAAGGCGGAAAACGAGTTTGATGGCGCACAGTTTTGCCATAAATGCGGGGCCCCGCTGAAAAATGTCGAGGATTCGGCTCAAAACGCCAATCCTCAGCCCCCAACCGAGGATGATAAACTGGATTTTGTTGTTACTGAAGCTGGTGATAACAGTACACCGCTGGCATTACCAGGGGAACCGTCGGAAAAAGGGTCAAATAAAACCGACCAACCCCTGAAAGCCGAAGACGAGCTTGAAATAACCTCAAATGCCAATCTCCTCGATAACGATGTAATTCACGAAACGCCCGAGGCACAAACCGACGATGCCCCTCCGCCAATCGGCGATACGGCACCGCATCTGGCCTCAAACCCTCCGATGGAATCGCAACCATTGGCGCCGGAGGAATCCGTACCCCAGGCTGATCAAACCGAGGATCACAACGACAGCTTCCGAAAGCTTTCACAAAACGAGGTGGTCAACATCCGTAAACAACTGTACGGATCACAGGACTACCCGGATGAAAAACCCGACCAAAGCAAGAAACCGGTTGCCGATCAGCAACCCATGTCAAAACAACCACCCGAAACACCTCCGCCTCCCAATAATATCACGCCTATTAAGGATCCGGCTCAATTGCCACCGATTGAAAAGGCCCCAAGGGTCAGGGGTGTTGCCTATTTTAGAAACAACTTCATTCAAATTGCAGGAAAACCGCATTTTCACTCAGGAGATGAAATAACCATCGCGGGGCGCCCCTATTTACTGCGTCCTAAAAAACTCAGCAAAAGAGTGACAATTGGTGCCTTTGCGGCGGTTCTGGCAATCCTTTTGACCATCATCGGGACACAGTTTATTTCCCCCACGGTTTCCGGCAACGGTACGATTATTGGCATGATTCTCGATGAATATGGCCAGCCCTATTTGGAAGGTGCCCGGGTGTCACTGCCCGGACTGAATAAAGCGGTTATGACTAATCCCCAGGGATTTTTCAGATTCGATCAGGTTCCAACCGGGGCTTATGAAGTCACCTATGATCTCAACGGATTGTACGCCGGGAGCGGCAATGTCACCGTCACCGAGGGACAAACCACCTTGATGAGTTTCAGTGACATCGAACCCGTCGTTGCGGAAAAAAAAAGCCCGGTAACCGACGATAATCGCAAGGCCGCACCAAATTCGGGACAGAAGAAATCCTCCTCGGTCTCCTCAACCTCTGCCGGTAACAAAAAGAGCCCGTCCTCCGGCAGTAAAAAATCTTCATCATCCGGCTATGCCAAATTGAAGTTAAAAGCCAATGTCCCTGATGCCAAAGTCGTGATCGACAACCAGGTCCTGGGCGCCGGCAATAACACCTACAGTCGCCTGAAAACCGGCAAGAGAAACATAACCGTCTCCAAGGCGGGATATGAGGATTATAAAACCACCATGACATTGAAATCGGGAAAGACCTCCACCCTTGAAATCACACTGAAACGCCTGGATAAATCATCCGCCTCCCTCACCGCCGAGGACTTGCTGGCAATGGGCAATGATGCCGCCGCCAAAAACGATTTTGAGACGGCCATCGCTGATTACACCAAAGCCCTGGAGATGTCGCCCGGGATGTTGAATGCCTATGAAAAACGCGCGGAGATCTATCTGGAAACCGGCCAGACCGATCAGGCGGTTGACGACTTCGTCCAGGTGGGTGAAATTTCCCGAATGAAAAAAATGAAAAACCAGGCGATCCGAGCCTTCACCTCAGCACTCACCTATGACCCGCATAATCTCAATGCCATGAGTGGCCGGGCCGGAACCAAACTTGACAACGGCGACTATCGCCCGGCACTTGCGGATTATGAAAGTACCCTGAAAGCCGACAAGAATTTCTACCCGGCTCTGTTCGGCGCCGGAATCTGTCAATTCAAACTCGGCAATAATAAAAAGGCCGAAAAACACTTTAAAAATGCATACAAGCTCAACAACGGCGACCCTTACCTATTCCAATATATGATGCTGAATTATCTGGCGCGCGATAATATCAAAAAGGTTCAGGAAACATACGCCGAGTTCAAAATCGTTGCCTCACCGGGGGAACTGGCGGAAGTAAAATCATCCTCGCGTTTTGCTCCGGTGATAAGATTAATCAAGGAAGAAAATCGCTGATATGGCCGAAAATCACAAAATCAATTGCTGGGAATATCGAAACTGCGGCATGGAACCGGGCGGTATTTTCGCCCGGATCTACGGTCCCTGCCCGGTCGCCGCAAATTCCATGAAATACGACGGCATTAATGACGGTCGGGGCGCTGGCCGCGCTTGCTGGAAATTCCTGCAGGAAAATAGCCGCGGACTCCAACAGCAAGTCTGTCGTTTCGGCAGAACCTCCTGTGTAAAATGCCCCTTTTACCAGCGCGTGCACAACGAGGAAAACCTCGGTAAACCCGAAACGATTGCCACCCCGGTCTGAGCCGGCCCGAAAAATCAAACTTCTCCCCCATCCTCCCGTCTAATTCTGTAGGTTTGCCTGACGGGATATTTTTATGTATATTCCCGCCAATTATTGAAAACCAAACAACCCGCCATATACTTGCGGAGGAGGAAGAATGACTTGCACCCGAAAGATGCTCCGGTATATCACCGTTGCCACCTTGCTGATGCTGGGCGCCTCGGCCCTTTATGCCGATGACACTGACCGAAAATCGCAGGAGCCGTACATACCCGATATCGGCACCTTCATGAAAATCGGCGGGGCCGGTTCTCCCGGCTACAGCAACAGTACACAAGATTTTTATTTCACCAGCCACATGAGCGGTGCCTCGCAATTGTACCGCCTGACCGAAGAGGGATGGCCCTACCAGTTGACCCTGTTTGACGACGGCATCGACGGTTACATCCTTAACCATGAGGGCGATCAGGCCATCATCAAGGCCTCCGTCGGCGGATCGGAGCAATCGCAACTATATCTCATGGACACCTATAGTGGCCGAATTGAAAAACTCACCGACAAACCCGACGTTCAATACGGGTCGATTATCTGGAAAAAAGACGGAAGCGGATTCTATCTGCGCTCCAACGAAGAAAACCTGCGCGACTTCAAAGTCTATTTCTACAACCTGGCCGACAACTCCGTTACCATGGTTTTTGACATGGAGGGCGCTAACTACCCCGCCGGGCTGTCGCCTGATGAAACTCTCCTGCTGGTCCTGCACCTCACTTCCAATGCCAACGATGATTTGCACCTGGTCAATCTCGAAACCGGGCAATCGGAACATCTCACCCCGCACAAGGGAGATGTGTTCTTCGACTACCCGACCATCATGCCCGACAATCAGACCATCTACCTCACCTGTAACGACAACAAGCTGGGCATCGAAAAGCGCGCCCGCCTGGACATTAAAACCAAAAAGATCGAATACCTTGATCCGAAATCAACCTGGACGGTCGAGGGACTGGGATTCTCATCCGATCGCCGCTATATGATCTGGCGCATTAACGAGGATGGCTATTCCTCGGTACACCTTTGGGACATGCAAACCAATCAATCCCTCCCGGCGCCACCGCTTAAAGGATACGTTTCCTCGGCGGAACTTATGGATGACGGCCGAGTCCTGATGTCCTTCACCAGCCCCTCACGTGCTCCCGATATCTGGGTATGGGACTGGCGTATCCCCGATCTAACCAAACTGACCCATGCCAATTATGCCGGCATTGACCGCAATATCTTCGTCGAACCCAAGCTGGTCCATTTTGAATCATATGACGGACTCGAAATCCCGGCCTTCTTATATCTGCCGCCCAATTACAACGGCGAACCGGTCCCGTTTGTCCTGCATATCCACGGTGGCCCCGAAAGCCAGTTCCGCCCCTATTTCCAACGCAATTTCCAATATCTGCTCCTGCATGGCTTTGGAGTGCTGGCCCCCAATATTCGCGGTTCATCCGGTTACGGCATCGAATACCAGAGCCTCGACAATTACAAAACCCGCCTGAATTCCATCAAGGACATCAAGGCTGGCGTGGAATACCTGATCAAAAATAATTACACCCGCAAGGGCATGATCGGTATCAAGGGCGGAAGTTATGGCGGCTATGCGGTCCTGGCCTGTATTACCGAATACCCCGACCTGTTCTCCGCGGCGGTTGATGAGGTCGGCATTGCCAACTTCGTCACCTTCCTGAAAAACACCAGCGAATACCGTCGTCACCTGCGCGAAGCGGAATACGGACCGTTATCCGATTCAGCCTTCCTGGCCTCCGTCTCCCCCATTCACAAAGCATCCGATATCAGAACCCCGCTACTGGTCGTCCATGGTGAAAACGATCCGAGAGTTCCGGTCGACGAGGCCCGACAGATCATCAAAGCCATTCAGAACAACGGCGGCGTGGTTGATTCTCTGATTTTCCCCGATGAGGGACATGGCATCGGTAAACGCCAAAACAGCCTTAAAGTATACCGCACCATGATGGAGTTCTTCCACACCCATCTGGATAAATAATTGCAGTATGTTTTGAGTATTGAAAAACCCCGCGGATGCGGGGTTTTTTTATTCACCGATAATCTTGATAATCACCCGCTTGTTGCGTTGCCCGTCGAACTCGGCATAATACACCTGTTGCCACGGACCGAAATCGAGCCTGCCGTCGGTGATTGGAATCACCACCTGATTGCCGATCAGCAAATTCTTCAAATGAGCGTCGCCGTTATCCTCGCCGGTGCGGTGATGACGGTAGTCAACCCCATCGGGAGCCAGCTTCTGCAACCAGTCGTCAATGTCCGCAATCAGGCCGGACTCCGCATCGTTGATATATACTCCGGCCGTAATATGCATCGCCCCAACCATCAGCAATCCCTCGCGTACCCCGCTCTTGCGCAGGGCATCTTCAACCCGGTCGGAAATATTAATATACTCCCGACGTTTACGGGTGCAAAAGGTCAGGTATTCGGTATGACTCTTCATCAAATGTTGTTATCAATCCAGAAACTGAGCGAGTATTTGTCCTGCAACTCCAGGGCCGCATTCTTGGCTTCGGTCAGCGTCTCATAATTACCGATACGTATCCGGTAAAAGGTTTCACCCTCAATCAACACCTCGGTAACAAATGCCTCATAGCCTCGTTCAAGAAACAGGTTGACCATTTCCCGGGCATAAACCGAATTAGTCCCGGCCGCAACCTGGACCGTATACCCATCTCCGGCGGGACGCGACGGCATGGGTTCCGGCATTTCCTCTTCCGGCGCCGCCTCCGGAGTCTTTGCATATTCGTCGCTGTCACCGGCCGCAACCGCTTCCTCACCAGCCGCATCAGTGGTGTCGGTCAGATAATCCGTTCCCTGCTGATCAAGAACCTCCTGCTCCAGTTCCGCAACTTCGTCATCGTCCTTGCTACAACCGGTCATTCCGATTATCAGACAAAATATAGCCATCAGTAACAGAACCGGAATACGGAATTTAGTCATAATTCCTCCTTCGAATTTTCCTATCTTTTTTTGCTGTCTGCAATTAAGGAAGCCCGGCCGATATTTGTCAAGATAAAATCTCGTCCGAACGTGGCGCCCGGCCATCAACAAATATATTGCGTATGAAACATTTATCGTATAAAATGTTATAAATCTTGAGGAGCAACAATGAACTATAAAGACAACATCCTTGATTTGATCGGCAATACCCCGCTGGTCAAGATTAACAACGGCCGCCCCGACGGTGGCCCGCTTATGCTCGCGAAAATAGAGTTTGTCAATCCCGGCGGCTCGGTGAAAGACCGCATGGCCTTTTTCATCCTGAAAAAAGCCATGAAAGACGGTATTATCAAACCCGGCGGAACCGTCATCGATAACACCTCCGGCAATGCCGGGATCGCCCTGGCTATGGCCGCTACCGTGCTCGGCCTGAAAGCCATCCTGACCACTCCGGAAAAAACCAGTAAGGAAAAAGTCGATCAGATCAGGGCCTTCGGCGCTCAGGTCATCGTGACCCCCTCCGATTTGGACCACGACGATCCCGAAGGATGCGTCATGAGGGCGATAAACCTGGCCAAAGAACACGGCTATTTTCATATGAACCAGTACCACAGTAAAGACAATATTCTGGCCCATTATACCCACACCGGCCCGGAAATCTGGACAGCCACCGAGGGACAAATTACCCATCTGGTAGCCGGTATCGGAACCGGCGGAACCCTCTCGGGAGCCGCCCGCTATCTGAAAGAAAAAAACCCGGACATACAAGCCATTGCGGTCGACCCGGTCGGATCCATTTTCTCGGAATTTATCAAACACCATAAAAGTATCGCCCCGCAGGCATATAAAATCGAGGGAATCGGTTCCGATGTCGAAACTCAGGCCCTGGAACCGGAGATGGTGGACGAAGTAATTACCGTGTCCGATGAAACCTCATTTCTAACCGCCCGCAAGCTGGCCCGCGAAGAAGGCATTCTCGGTGGCGGTTCATCCGGAGCGGCGGTCTATGCGGCCCGCCAGGTGGCCAACCGACTGAGTCCCGACCATGTCATGGTGGTCATAATTCCCGACTCCGGAACCAAATACCTGAGCAAATGCTTTAATGATGACTGGATGCGCGCCAATGGTTTCTCGACCGAACCGGCCAGCCCCAAACCCGCGGAGGTAACTTGATATGAATAACGCCCGGATGCCGCTTCTGGTCACCCTGCTTTGCCTTGCCCTGATACCCGTCAGCGGCCTTGCCTCAAAGAACGCCGGCGCGATTGCGGTTGATAAAATGATTCATGATTTCGGTAGCGTCCCCATTGATTACCGCGTGGTGCATAGCTATACCATAACCAATACCGGCTCGGCCGATCTGCACATAACCAGGGTTGTCCCCAATTGCGACTGCACCTATACCAGCATTGCCGACACCCTGCTGGCGCCCAATGATTCCACCGAATTGCGCATGTTGTTCCATACCCGCGACTACTATGGACAAACCCGAAAAACTATAGCCGTTTATTCAACTGATCCGGATCGGCCGGTTATCGAATTGGAATATCGGGCCAATATCGGCATCTTTCACAAACTATACACCGCCGACCCAAAATCGTTGTTCTTCCTGCCCAGCCCCAAACATAAAACCATTACGCTGAGCAATTCGGCGGACAAGGACGTTTCGTTTGCCATTGAAAGCTCGCGCGATTCCATCTTCGTCATCACCACTGAAACGAACGCCGTTAAATCCGGCAAATCCGTAAGTCTGGATATTGTCCCAAAATCCGACCTGGGCATGGGAACGCATTATGGTAACTTTACGGTAATAATCGATGAGGGTGACAGTTTCTATCGCCTGACCGTCCCGATTAAAATAGTGCGTTATTGACGAGCGATAATCCCACAAAAAAAAAGGTGAATATTGGCTTTCCCCCATCTCAACCAATATTCACCAGAAAAGCTCACCCCCTCATTTTGGAATCATTCTCGATGACGCTGACACGTCCGAAACATCCCAAAAGAAAGAGAGTAGATGCATATACCGCAAATATAATACAGGATTGACAATTTAAACGCAAGGCTAATAATATACGCTCATAATGCGTATAATTAACTACCGCCTATAAGTCTTTGAGAAATGACGCCAGGTTGACTTTCTTGTTGGCTATGTCGAATTTCTTGCGAATGGTTTCCCGATGTTTCTTAACGGTTGCCAGCGTCACATATAAAGTATCGGCGATCTCTTGTGAAGATAAACCCGATTTTATCAGATTGCAGATCTCCACTTCCCTGGGCGATAATCGCGCCTGAAGACGCATCAACCCACCGGATACACTTGCCAGGCTTTCTAAACCATTGATAACGAAATCATATAACCGTTTGTTTACCGTCCCGTCACTCTTCAGTGATTTCTTGAGTGCCGGCAGAAGATTCTGGTCAACGTTCTTGGCAACCTCTTGTTTTATACTCTGTTTTTCCTCTTCAATGTGTTCCAGGACTTCTTTCAAAGCAATGTTCTTTTCATGTAGCACAACGCGTTCTTGGTTCAATTGCTCAACCCATTCAATACGCCGCATATCTTTGGCCACAATTTCAACCAGTTCCTCAAGAAAAGCAACATCGTCCTCGGTCGGCAACTCCTGATCGCGAGTCCCTTCCGCCATCAACCAGCCATCATAACGATTTTCTTCGTTAATAACCGGGACAAAAAGACGAAATCCCACATTCTCGACCGACGCAATATCCTTGCCTCGGGATTTTAACCCGCTTTCGATATCATTCTTAAGCAGATGCCCGGTTACTAGATATGACTTCCTGATGCGATATTTGTCTCCGGAGGATAACCCCACCACCTTTTTTATAAAAGCCCTGATCGATTTTTTAATCAGGTGATTCGGACTCGCATCATACCCCACATCACCCCGATTCACAACCTTGCCTGATTTGTCAACCTTTAAAAATACCGAGCGATTATAAAACCCGCTGTCTCTGAGAACCAGACAGCAGGCCGCCAGCAAATCATTGATTGTCGAGATATTTCGAAGTCTGTCCAGCAATTGCAAACGCGCCGTATTGCGCAATTCATTGTTTTTTCGCTCGCTGATATCTTCCGCGATCAAAAGCGCCGATGGAATATTGTCCTTGCCATATTGCGTCGGTTGAATCACCGTCTTAAACCAGCGGCGGCCCATGGGGAAGGTGCATTTGCTTTCCGTTACAATGCGCCGGCCGGATGTGATTGCCTCGCGCAAATACTTCATCTGGAATTCCGCCTCGTTGGCCAGGAATAACTCTGACATGTGTCTGCCGACATACTCCTTTGTCTTGTCACCAAGATATTGTATCGCAACTTCGTTGAGGTGGAGAAAGATACCATCTATATTGATGGCAAAAATCGCCTGATCCGCATTTTCCACCAGGATACGGTACTTTTCTTCACTCTCCCGCAGGATCTCTTCGGATCGCTTGCGATCGGTAATGTCATTGCCGATTGATTGATAACCGATAATCCTTCTGGACTCATCAAGGAGCACCCGGTCTCGCCATTCCTGCCACCGAACCTCACCGTCAGGTAGCGTCACCTGATGTTCAGAAACCAGGTTGGGATTCCTCGGTGTCAATAACTGCAACTGGTGGCGCAGTTTCTCGATTTCTTGTTCCGGGATGAACTGGAAGAAATCTTGACCGATCAACTTGTCAGCGGTAGTGTTGAAATATCGGCAATAAGCGGCATTGACAAAGGTTAGGTTTCCTTCAAGATCAAAACGACACATCAGCGCCGGCATATCCTCCACCAGCGTGCGATACCGTTCCTCACTCAGTGCCAGAGCCTCCTCCGCGCGCATGCGATCGGTGATGTCGATAACCACACCACGCAGGCCGACTGGCTGTCCATCATGAAAGATGACACTTGAATAAATCAGAACCGGGATAGTCCGCCCATCTCTGGTAATAAAATGATAACAGTTATTTTCGCGCGGTTCCCCCTTCAATAGCTTCTGTACATTTTCCTTCAGGCGCTGGTGATCTTTGGGCGGAATAACATCATAGACGCTCAAACCTCGATCAATATCGCCCTGCGTGTAACCGGAAAAATCGATCCCGTGCTTGTTGCTCAAAACAAACTTGAGATCCAAATCAACCTCGAAAATTGTCTGTGGAAGTAAATCCATCATTTCGCGAAACCGCTCTTCGCTTTTCCCGAGTGCTTGCACCGTGGCCTTGTACTCGGTAATATCATGCCCCACCGCAAGGGCCGTTAACTCGTCGGAATCGGGTGAAAAGATGGCCGAGTTGGACCAGAGAATGGTCCTCACTTCGCCGGATTTGGTCTTCAAGGGACCTTCATATTGATCCGAGGGATGTTCCCGCACCCAGTCGGAGAAACTCGCCAGATCATGGTGGTAATGATCTGCGGGCAATAATATGTCGAGCCAGCTTTTCCCCATCACTTCGGCCTGCGTATACCCCGTAACCCGTTCACATTCCTTGTTGAAAACGGTAATACGGGCATCCTTGTCGAGACAGAAAATCAGACTGTTGGCCGTATCAAGAAGCGTGCGCAAGTGTTCTTCCCGATCCCTGAGAATCTGCTCGGAGGCCTTTCGTTCTGAAATGTCGCGAACACTGCCGATAATATGACTTGGTACACCGGAGGCATCACGCAACAGCGTGTGACTGTCACTCAGCCAGTGGTACTTACCGTCTTTGCCACGGATACGGTACTCGGTCTTCGCGGGAGTTTCATCGCCCATCTGCGATGCAATCAGATCTCGACGGTGAGAACCAATGACTTTGAGATCATCGGGATGAACCAGCGACCGCATGTATTTCACGCCGCCGACAATTATCTCATCCTGGGAGTATCCCAGCATATCAACCACCGCTTTGCTCACATAATCATACGTCCCGGTTTTAAGATCAAGGCGATAAATGACATCGCGGGCGTTCTCAAGAATTTCACGATGACGCGATTCGATTTCCTTTAGAGCCTGTTCGGTTCGTTTGCGGTCGGTGACATCCCGGGCCACCACCTGTACCGCCGGTTGACCGTTGTAATCGGATAAGTGTGACGGTATTATCTCAAACCAGCGAATGTCATTATTCACATGGACTTCCGCCTCAAACGGTTCTGATTCGGCACCCTCCAAGAGCTTCCGCAAAGTGTCGAGATAATAACTGAGATTGTCGATCTGAAACAGCTCATTTCCATAAAAAGGTCGCCCGACCAGGTCCGACTTGGGCGCATTGGCATATTGCAGGGCGGCGCTATTGCAATCCAGAATCGTCCCGTCATGCCCCACAATAATGACCGCCTCATGCGATGATTCAAACAGATTGTGGTATTTTTCCTCACTTGCCCGAAGCGCCGTTTCCGCTTCCCGGCGCGACGTAATATCCATATCCGTCCCGACCATCCGAATGACTGAACCGTCCACGTCCCGGATCGCCTGGCCCCGAGTCATAAACCAGCGGACCGACCCATCCTTGTGCATCATGCGATGTTCATAAACATACTCCGGCGTCCGGCCATCGAGATGAGCCTGCGCCGCCGCCATGACCGCATCATGATCGTCGGGGTGAATATGATTGGCCCACACCTTAATATCATTCGGAATTTCAACATCCTGATACCCCAGCATCTCCTTAATGCCGGGATCAAGATAAAACTCGTCAGTCTGAATATTCCAGTCCCATACCCCGATCCGGGCCGCCGTCGTCGCCAGTGAATAACGTTCATCGCTGATGCGAAGCCGTTTCTCGGCCTGCTTGGCCTTGGAAATGTCAACTACCAGCCCCCACAGGCCGACAGGACGATTATTTTCGATGATCGGGGTCGAATGTATCAATATCGGCAGAACCTGACCATCCCGGCGTTGCAGGCGGTATTCATGATTGTCGATACCCTCGCCGCTAAGAACTTTGGAAACATCTCCCATAATCCGTTCACGGTCTTCGGAAACCAGCATATCATAACCGCTCAAACCCGCGTCGATATCCTCCTGGCGATATCCCGATAACTCAAGACCGTAGTTGTTGATGTATTGTATGGCTCCGGTGAGATCCATTTCATAATACGCCTGGGGAAGCAGATCCGCCAGATCGCGATAGCGTTCCTGTCTTCGAGCCTGAACCCTTTCAATTCGTTTCTGTTCGGTGATATCGATTACGGTGACAAGATCCGCCGACCGACCACCGTACATACAGGTGGTGGAATACTGATCGATCCACCGGAGCTTGCCGCTTTTGGTATGAATGCGATAGGCGTAACGTTCGATTACATCGCTCCTATCACCGCTTTGCTTCCGGCGCGCTTGCTCCATAACAAAAGACCGATCCAGTTCGTGAATAATACCCGCAACCATATCGGGTGAAAAAGATCGTAGCTCTGCCTCGGAATACTCCGTAATCGCGGCCGCACCCCGGTTCGCATATTTGATCTGATTATCCTGAAAGATGAAAATACCAACCATCGTCTGCTCGGTGAGAATATTAAGAACGGTTTCGTCATTATGGCCGGTCGAATCATCATCGTCATCGGTATCTACCTCCTGTGCAATCAGACAAATATTGCCATCCGTGCCGGGCACAACCCGAAAATCAAGACGGGCCGAAACACTGTTACCGACAGCGTCCCGAAACCGTAACGTTGATCCGGAAATCGCCGTCTCTCCCCCGGCCAAATCACCAAGAATACCTTCACCAACGGATATATCATCCTCAATCAGCAAATCGACAAGTGATCGCCTCAAAATCTTCTCGACCGATAGGCCTAATAAACTGCCTATTGTACTACTCGCCCTCAATATATGTCCTTTGGGATCAAGCAAAACGGCGGCGATGGAATCGGAAGCAAGCATGCGATCCGAGGCTTCTATCGATAAAACCTCGGGCACATTGACAACCGGACTCGTAACTTTCTGTATTTCTGCGCCTTGCGATTGCGATGCTTTGGGTTTCGATGAGGTCCGGCGAGGCGTATTTGAATCTCTGTCACGCTTACTCACGGTATATGCCCTTAATACTCCAGCCCCACAGCTGCGATTTCGTCCCTCCACCCAGCCCGGATACCTACATATTGCAGACAAAATACGAATTTGGCAAGCTATTTGTTAAACTGCCCTTTTTTAATATATCTGGAATTTCGTCCTAATATTTAGCTTAGATTTGACGAAAATAGAAAAAACAGCTTGACAAATCTCAAAAGTTTTTCATAATTAAATAAGTCTCGAGGGTGACTCTCTGCTGTCCCTGGGTAGTTTCCTAGCCCCCTCTACCCAACCAGAGTAGCACCCTCTTTTTTTGTCTATAATCTCACAAGAAAATTAAATGAATTATCTGTTTGTGGACTGAGACGCTAAATAATGTCGGCTATCCCTTGACGTTCAGAATCGGACGGAAACGCGCGACCTTGCGAGATATGCCAACCGCATCAACCGCATCCACCACGGCGTCAATGTCCTTGTAAGCATTCGCGGCTTCTTCTGCCAACCCCGGCATATATCCGGTCTTGACCAGGATTCCGTGGTCTCTCATGCGTTGCTGAACCGCCTCGCCGCGCATCATCTTCTTGGCCTTCATCCGTGACATGGTACGTCCCGCGCCGTGAAGTGATGATCCGAAGGTCTCGCGATCCGCAATACTCGTGCCGCACAGCAGAGCCGAGCCGGTTTCCATCGAACCCCCGACAATCACCGGTTGTCCGATATCGCGATACGCCGCCGGGACCTCAGTATGGCCCGGTCCGAACGAACGGGTCGCACCTTTGCGATGTACCAAGAGTTCTTCCTCACGCCCCTCGATAGTGTACCGCTCCCGCTTGGCGATATTATGCGCCACGTCATAGATAGTCAGGATCCCGAGCTTCATGGCGTCAATTCCGAAAACCCTGCTGAAAACCTGCCGTACCCCATGCGTGATCAACTGCCGGTTGACAAAAGCCGCATTGGCCGCACAACACATGGCCCGGAAATAACGTTGCCCTTCCGCGGAATTTACCGGTGCGGACATCAATTCCCGGTCCCTGACTGACAATCCGTATTTTTTGGCGCAGGTCGAGAACACCTGCAAATAGTCCGTTGCAATCTGATGACCGAACCCCCGTGAGCCGCAATGAATCGAGATGAGAATTTGATTGTCACGATCAATACCGAAACGCCCCGCCAGGTCACGATCGAAAAGGTCCTTTGGTTCGGCCACCGCCACTTCCAGATAGTGATTGCCCGATCCCAGCGTACCCATCTGGTTGATCCCCCGCGAAATCGCCTTCTGCGATACGGTCGTATGATCGGCGCCGGCAATTCTGCCCTGGTTTTCAATGTGCTTGAGGTCGTGATCGACAGCATAGCCATTGTCCAGGCACCAATCCAGACCCCGTTCCATAATATCCCGGAATTGATCCTGTTTCAGCTTCACATACCCGCTGGAACCTACGCCCGACGGAATCGTATTGTACAGCTCATGTAACAATCGTTCCTTCTTGGATTCGAGATCATCCATCGTAAGATCGGTTCGTAGCAGACGCATTCCGCAGTTTATATCAAAACCGATACCACCCGGCGAGATAATCCCATCATCAATCCCAAAGGCCGCCACCCCGCCGATCGGGAAACCATACCCGACATGCCCGTCGGGCATACACAGCGCATACCGGCGAATCCCCGGAAGACACGCCACATTGGTTATCTGGTCAATAACCCGGGCGTCAATGCCGTCGATCAGGCTCCCCGATGACAACACCCGCGCCGGAACCCGCATGCCGTCTTTAAACGACCGTGGGATTTCCCAGATATTTTCGCTGATTCGTGTAAACTGCTCCCGATTCATAAATCCAGCACCACTTCGGCTCGCCAGGTCTGGTTAACTCTGGCCATTCGAAATTTATAATATGTCACTGCCTTAATGTCAGCCATCAATACCTGTCGCTCGGGATCGATGCTGTCTCCCGTCAGCGTCGCCCGCAAACACGGCGGGGCTTCATCCAACACGGCAAACTCGCAACGCTTCAGCAGAAACTGCTCGGCATCCTTATAATAGACGATTTCTGACAACCAGGCCATAAATAATTCCTCAAGGCTCTCGGCCGTCAATGCCACCTCGAGACATCTCCCCTCATTCAGCCGGTCGATCTCCGTCATGATGGCGGTTAGCCCCAGCGCGGCATCCGCGAACAGCTCCGCAAGATCGTGGCCGGTGACCTCCAGCCCCACGTCGGCGCTGGTGTATTCATCGCTGATTATATACGGCATTCCGTACAATAAAAAAAACGCCGCCTGTGCGCAAGCGACGTTTTTCTGAATCTACTTCTAGCTTATTCTGCTTTTTCGATACATTCCACCGGACAGACTTCCACGCAATGGGGACCGTCTTCCTGATCCTCACACTCGTTGCAGGTATCAGGATTGATGATATAGATGTCACCCTCTTCGATGGAGCTGGTGGGACATTCCGGAAGACACAGCCCGCAAGCCGTGCACTCGTCAGTAATACGCATTGCCATTTCTATGCACCTCCTAATGTAAAAACGGCGACAATTTCCATTTCAGGGTGGAATATAGAGAAATAATTCGCCATGTAAAGCAAAAATAGAAACTTCCGGGCTTTTTTTTGCACCATGATTTTGAATATGCAGGGTAGTGAAGAATCCAAAAAAAAAGGCGGCTTCCGGACTCGAACCGGAGAATAGAGGTTTTGCAGACCTCCGCCTTACCACTTGGCTAAGCCGCCATAGAAAAAAGCGGGAAACGAGACTCGAACTCGCGACAGCCACCTTGGCAAGGTGGTGCTCTACCAACTGAGCTATTCCCGCTTATCGTCTCGTCCTAATATATATCGGAAAAAACGTTTGTCAACTTTTTTGAACTAATCCTTTATTTTTCGTCGCCGGCCCAGTTTTCAGTTGTGTGGGCATATCTGTTCGTCCCGCAAGTCCTTTCAATCACCTCATCCGAATCAGCGAATCCAGCCGGGGAACATACCATGGTACCAGATCAAGCAGGCGATCCCGGCAATGCGACGCTTCAGCCATATTTTTAGTAAGATTATATTCGTAGTGATATAAATCCTTGTAAACCTGGTAAATCAGCGTGTCCTCTTTCAATATATCGCGCAACATCATATAACTCGTCTTATGATCGCCCTTCAGACGATAGGCCTCCGCCATACAATACGACGTGTAGTGATAACGTAATTGAGATAAATACTTGTTGGCATTCTGATGGCTTTGGATAGCCCGGGCATATTCCTTCGTGGTGCGATAATTCATCCCCTTATTGTAATTCTGAACAAAACCGATTCCAATATCCCGCGTGACTTCTCCTGTGATGGCATAATAACGCTTGTAAACATCATGTAACATCCCGCCATACGAAAATCCGATTGTGCGATAAGATCGCAAAAAAGCGCTGTAAGTAAACAAAGCCCGCTCCGCCGGCGCCGACGGTTTTAATCCCGTTGAAAACAGGACATAATCAGGATTGCGCGATAACAAATAGGGCGTGTTGAAATGACGCTCCCGCCAGGTGGTTTCAAGTCCCGCGATAGATGCCTCGGGATGCCGAGCGATGGTCGTGTCGGTCAATCCCAGCATGTCGATGACCGTGTGCCCCGGAAGACAATAACTGATCATGCCAATTGTCGATGCCGCCAGCGAGAAATTACTGCCGTCAGCCATACGCAGGTTGTCTGCAATTATACGCATTTTTTCTGTCAATCGATTTTCATTAAAATGAAATGAATCCACATGATCACGGGGAATAATCAACTGCCAAACCAGAAGTCCCAGTAATCCCAGCGTCCCGATTATGCGCGGATACCACAGGGCACTCCATCCCGCCACTACCAGAATCGCCAGCACCGGCATCACCGGGATAAAAAAGCGATGCACTTTCAGGACATCACCGCCAACGAGAATGATATACAGGATATAGATTCCGACAAAAGCCGAAAGAAATATAACCTCCCGCGATTTCTGTTTGAACAGCGCATAGAATAGCGGCAGGATCAATACCCCCGCTCCAAGATAATGCCAGAAATATGTCCCGGCATAGTCAAGGCCGTCGCCGATTTTATTCAAAGCAAAACCGGCCTTGGCATAAAAGGGATTGGGAAGCAATCCTCCGAAATAACTTATTTTGAATACCGCATACGGAATCAGCGTCGCCAGGTACACCCCAAGAACAATCATCGCAAATTCGGTAATCCGTCGCGATGAAATCAGGTCATAGGCGATCATAAACACCAGCACCAATCCCCCTTCGGGACGAAGCAATGTCGCCAGCACCACCACCGGTCCTGCCAGGTATGAATGTTTGAGAAACAAGTATAAGGTGCCTGTCACTGCCAGTGCGAAAGCCGCAGTCTCCAATCCCGCCACGGCCCAATATCCGAAGGAATATGTTGCCCCAAGAATTACACAACTGACTCCTCGCCATACTGAATGCGTTCCGAATACGCGACCGGCCAGAACATACATCACATATAGCGTCCCTGCTCCGCATAGAACCCCCAAAACGCGAGAGAAAACCACCAGGTCAATTCCGGCCAGCCTGGCCGGTATCAGCATTAGCAACCAGAGAAAATTAGTATACCCCTCCACCCGCTCGCCGATATTGAATACCAGGCCGTGACCGCTGACAAAATTGTCAACATAGCGGAAGGTGATATACGCGTCATCCTGAGTGAAATTGTACTTGATGGTAAAAGCCAGGTAGATCAGAACGGCAAAGACAAACAAAACCGGACCGGTCCGGTGAATTAAATTCGAGGATTCTTTTACTTTGCTTTGGCTTCCTCGGTGTTTTTTCTTCATCAAGAACTTTGATTTATCATTTCATGATATAATTCAAGATATTGCCGTGCCGAACTGTCCCAGGAATAATCTTGTTGCATGCCCTGCTTGACCAATCGATACCAGGTTCGCCGCCGACCATAGAGCCGCACCGCGCGCTTAATGGCATTCAGCAAATGCCCTGAATCATATTCGCTGAATACAAAGCCCGTTCCCTGCCCCGTTTTCTCATCGAAGTCGATCACGGTATCGGCCAATCCCCCGGTCTTTCGGACAATCGGCACCGTGCCATACTTAAGGCTGTACATCTGGTTAAGCCCGCACGGTTCGAAGCGCGACGGCATAAGAAAAACATCCGCCCCGGCTTCGATCAGGTGCGCCAATTCGTTATCGAAGGTGAGAAAGGCCTTGAACTTGTCGGGATAGCCCTGCTCGATCCGCTCGAACAATTGGTGATACTCCTCGGCTCCCGTGCCCAGAACGACCATCTGAAGATCCAGCCCGAGCATATCATCGATGATGTCCGAGATAAGATCCAGCCCCTTCTGGTTGTCCAGCCGCCCGATCAATCCAAACAATGGCTGTTCCGTGCGAAGTGGCAGTCCGGCCCGATGGAGCAATTCCAGTTTATTGCGCTTTTTGCCGGACAGATTCGCGGGAATGTACTTATAAGGAATTTCCCGATCCTTCTGGGGCGACCAGACAGCATAATCCACGCCATTGATAATTCCCACCAGATCAGCCGCGCGATCCTTTAACACCCCTTCCAGTCCCATCCCGAAATCGTTGGAGGCCTGAATCTCCCGGGCATAGGTCGGCGATACCGTGGAAATCTTGTCGGACAGTTGTATCGCCGATTTCAAAAAATTCACTTTGCCCCAGTATTCAAAGGCTCCCGGCGCCTTCAACAGCGACGGATCAACCCCCAGCTTAAGACCGACCTCGGACGGAAACTGCCCCTGGTACGCCATATTGTGAATGGTCAGAAGCGTCCGTGTCTTGTGAAACAACGGCTCCTGCCTGGCCGTCGTCTTCAGATACGAAGCAACCAGGGCCGTCTGCCAGTCATTCACATGGACCACATCAGGTCCCCAGTTCATAACGCGAAACGAATCCAGCACCGCCCGCGAGAAAAAGATAAAACGATCGGCATTGTCATCATAATCCAATCCGGTGTGCGGATCACGGTACAACTCATCGCGATCAAAAAAAGAACCGTTGTCGATGAAGTATACATCCAGACCGGAGGTCTTATCATGAAGGTAGTAAAGCGAACCGTCGTAGCGCTTGCTCCCGACCACCGCTTCAAGCCTCATATCCAAACGCTCCGCCTGGGGATACGTATTCCTGATACACCGATGGAACGGAAGAAAGAGTTTGACCCGATGCCCGCTTTGGGCAAATAATCTGGGAAGCACACCCGAAACATCGGCCAGTCCCCCGGTTTTTGCATACGGGACGGCTTCGGGTGTTATAAAGGCAATTTTCAGCGCATTCATACCATTTTCACTGTGGCCTGCGGACCGAACAATCGTTCCGCCTGCGATGAGTCGATTTCCCGCATGTACCCGGCGGCATCCTCTGGTTTGGTGGGATTGATATAAAACCCCGAGCCCCATTCAAACCCGGCCACTTTGGTCAGCTTGGGGATAATTTCAAAATGCCAGTGATAAACCTCATCAAATTCATTGCCGAACGGCGATGTGTGAATGATGAAATTGAACGGCGGATTGTTCAGCGCCACCCGCAGTCGATTCAGCACGTCCTTCAGAGCTTCCGCCAGATAAATATAGTTATTCGGCGCCAGATCCGTAAAATGCGCCAAATGTTGCTTTGGCAAAAGCCAGGTCTCAAACGGATGACGCGAAGCAAACGGCGAAAAAGCGATAAAATCGCCGTAATCACTGATAACACGTTCCTTGTCGGTTAACTCCTGACGGATAATATCACAGAAAATACACCGTTCCTTGAAATCATAATACTTGTTGGCGCCGTCGATTTCCTCTTCAACGCGCCGAGGAATAATCGGCGTGGCAATCAACTGGCTGTGTGAATGCTCCAATGACGCCCCGGCGGCCTCACCATGATTCTTGAAAATAAGAATATATTTGAAACGACGATCCCGTTGAAGGTCAAGCGACCGCTCCCGAAACGCCCACAGAACGTTCTTGATCTCTTCATGTGAAAGATCCGCCAAATCCTTGTAATGATCCGGAGTCTCGATTATTACCTCATGGGCGCCGACCCCGTTCATCTTGTCATACAAACCCATCGGCTCTCGATTGAGACTCCCTTCCACACGAAGGGCCGGATACTTATTCGAGATCACCCGAAGAAACCAGCCCGGCTTGTTCGGTTGCGTGCCATTCTCACGAAAGGCAAGCACCTCCGGCGGCGTGCTGGATTCATTCCCCGGGCAAAACGGACACATCTTGGGTTCTTCCTGCTTGGGAACATTGCCGAAACTCGATGGCCGCTTCCCGCGATCAGTGGAGATAATCACCCATCGGCCGATAACCGGATCTCTGCGAAACTCTGGCATTAGCAATCCTCTTCAACTGTTTGGACCTGTAACATATAATCCCGGCAATGCAATATCAAGCCCCCATTTCATTTTCGCGCAGAATCTAATAGCATATCTTCTTATTATCGTCATTTCCCCGAGGAATTTATACTCACTCTTTCTTGGCGTGAATCGGAGAAGCCTTACTGACTTCCTCCAGCCGCCCTTTCAACGCCTCTGTCAATTTACGATCCCGGCGCGACATCGTCCGGTCAATCGTCTCTAATGCTTGAACAATCGTATAAGCCATTTTGTGCCGAGAAGAATACCAGGTAAACGATGGTATTTCCTTCTCCGCGATCAGTCCGTTTCCAAGAATATTACAGGAAAGACCGATGGTTATTCCGGTATTCAACAACGTCCCAATGGCGGTCTTGGTGAAATCGCCGATAAACGACCCGACCTTCAAAAAACCGGTGTCATGACTCTGACCGTTAACCGTCGCCGTCACCGACTTGTAATTGTTCTTCAAGTCGGAATTGGTCGTCATCGCCCCGAAATTAACCCACTCCCCCACGTAACTATGCCCGATAAAACCAGCATGATATTTGTTGGTATACCCCTGAATGATCGATTCCTCAAGCTCCCCGCCGATACGGCAAACCGGCCCGATCGAACTCCCCTCGATTTTGCCGCCGACCAGCCGCGACTCCTCACCCAGATACAGCGGCCCGATCACATAGGTGTGAGGCTCGATCCGCCCCCGGCGATCAATTAGAATCGGTCCATGCGATGCATCCAGCACCGTCCCCGGCAGAATCTCGGCATCCGGTCCAAGCAGGATATCCTCCGGCACAATAAACGATGCCCCCGGATATCGCTCCGGATCGGGCGTCACATATTCATCGCCCTTATTCCCCCGGACATAATCAAAATCGGCTTTTATCTGCACGGGAAGATCGTGCATTAGTTCCCAGAGATAATTGTAATATGGAATTTCAATACTCATCTGGTCGGCATGCGATCGAACCTTGCCGATAAAACCCTCCAGGTTACCGTTCATCAGGTCCTCGAACTCCGCATCGACCAGCTTGCCCACCACTTTTACCGCAACCATGCCGCCATCCGAATCGGATATCACCACCGAACCGTCGGCCTTTTTCAACGCCTCCATAAATTCCGGATTGGGCTTCAGTGCGCCATTAAT